>Ga0208244_100057_pt1 | contig 152636 bp, 128 predicted proteins | sample SubbioCR12Aug_5A_FD_184828 | JGI IMG/M metagenome (GOLD analysis project Ga0208244, IMG submission 184828) | Serpentinite rock and fluid subsurface biosphere microbial communities from McLaughlin Reserve, California, USA - CR12Aug_5A (SPAdes) | ecosystem: Environmental > Terrestrial > Deep... | reverse complement strand
ACCAAGCGATTAAGGAGTGAGAAGAGCGCATTGGGATTAGTATTTCAATTAATGCTCAAATTAGAGAATGCCTGGATGCGTTTGAGCTATCCAGAACTGGTGACATCGATCATCTATCGACAGAAAAGACTTGATGGAACCGTAACAAAACAAAAACATGTATCCTAATACTAAAAAATTTCCACAAACATTGACAATATCTCTGCATTTTTGTAGGTCTGAGCCGGAACCGCAATGTCTTCTTTGGCAATCACCGTGGATATAATCGTATCTGTGCCATCTACCTGTGACCAGGTTTTGCCAACTTCTAAAGGCAACACCAGCATAATTGTCGGCATGGTGTCATCAAGTGCCTCATATGACCATAGCGTGTCATTGAGATTTTTCATGTATGTTGTATCAACCCAGTCGGTAGAGTCGACCATCGGAATATAGGTATATCTAGTTGCCTTCATAACTGATACAAAAACTTCATGCCCACCGATCGTTGCCGTGCCGGTAATTTCGGTTTCTGCTTTAACCATTGACATCGTATCAACGGTTGTTGCCGCTGTGTCTGCCATGGTTGTATAGCCGGTATATTTCCAGATATTACCAATTTTTAATGGATAAAAATCTTTTCCGCCAAACAGACCGCAACCGATAATTAAGAGCACCGGAACTAAGAGTAACAGTTTTTTCATTGTAAATTCACCCCTTTCTTGTAAGGTTTTTAATTAACAAAAATTTACTACTGACTAGTAAATTTTCAAAGAGCAATGTATAACTATATAGATTATACGTACTACAGCTCTTTTGTCAAGTACTTATCACTTGACACGGGTTCAGATAAACTTATAATTATATTGAAGCTATGTTGAGAGAGAAACGGAGTATAAAAACCTGATTTGATGACTGAAGTTAATACTAACGGTATGAATAGAGAAGAAAACACGGATCCTCGATTATGTCTGAGGACAGGCAAGAGAATTAAACACAGGATTAACTCGATGATTATATTATTAGTTACCACGCTTTCAATCATTGTGCTTGACCAGATTACCAAGTCTTTGGTTTCGAGAAATCTCGTCATGCACCAGCCGGTGAACATCATTGGTAGTTATCTGAGATTTTTTCTGGTGCATAATCAAGGTTTAATTTGGGGTCTGCCTTTTAAAAGCAATCTTACTTATTATGTCCTGCCGATTTTGGGTATTGTGGTTGTGCTCTATATTGCCCTAAGGTCAAACCGCCGGTATCTGGGATTTGTTTACGGACTGATTTTGGCCGGTGCGGCGGGTAATTTGATCGACCGGATCCGGTTCGGTTATGTAGTTGATTTTATTGATATGGGTATTAAAAATCTGCGCTGGCCAACTTATAATATTGCGGATATGTCGATTGTCTTTGGTGTTATCCTTATCCTCGGATATGAAATTTTACGGAAAAAGAATCCCCATGCATAAAATCTATCTTGATAATAATTCAACAACACAGGTTGACCCTGAAGTTGTCCAGGCAATGCTGCCTTATTTTAGCGAATATTACGGCAATCCGTCTAACCTTCATTCTTTTGGAAGGGATGCCAAAGAAGTACTAGAACTTGCCCGGGAACAAGTTGCCCGGCTTATCAATGCCCGACCTGAGGAGATTATATTTACTTCGAGTGGAACAGAATCAGATAATTTAGCAGTCGTCGGCACTTATAAAGCTAATATGAATCGAGGCTCGAATCTTATCATATCTGCCTTTGAACACAGTGCGGTCTATTATGCGGCGAATTATCTGAAAAAATGGCATAATGCAGATATCGTTAAATTACCGCTTGACCAACATGGCATTGCTTCGCCATTAGAACTGAGCAAGGCAATTACAGACAAAACAGTTTTGGTTTCAGTTATGTATGTTAACAATGAAATTGGTACGATTGAACCGATCCAGAGACTTGCCCATATCGCACATCAAGTCGGCGCTTATTTTCATACGGATGCGGTGGCGGCGGCGGGTAAAATTCCGATTGATGTTAAAGCCCTGGAAGTTGATTTGCTAACTATATCCAGTCATAAAATTCACGGTCCCAAAGGTGTGGGAGCACTTTATGTCAAGCCCGATGTCGATATCCAAAGTGTCTTATACGGCGGACTTCAGGAGCATGGATTGCGTCCCGGCACTGAAAACCTTGCTGGTATTGTCGGATTTGGCAAAGCAGCAGAGATTGCAAAGCGTGATTTAAGCACGGGAGTACCTGAAAAAATTAAGGTCTTACGCGACTATCTGCAGGAAGAATTCGAGAAAAAAATCCCAGACATAAAAATCAACGGACATCCATTCGAGCGGGTCTGTAATATCCTGAACATTTCTGTGGCTTATGTGGAAGGCGAGGCATTACTCATGAATCTTGATTTAGAAGGAATTGCAGTTTCATCCGGGTCAGCATGCTCGACCGGCAAAGCTGATGTGTCCCATGTTCTAAAGGCAATCGGAGTTGAAGATAAATATATCAATTCACCCGTGCGCATGAGCCTTGATAAGAATAATACCAAAGAAGAGATAGATTATACCATAGACACAATGGTTAAAATAGTTGAACGGCTTAGAACAATCTCACCGCTCTGGAAACCCAAGAAATAAGAAAGCAAACCAAAATAGGGAGCAGAGAGCAGGGAATAGTAAAAACTTCTCTCTTCTCTCTCCTCACTTTTCTCTCTTCTCTGACCTTTCTGTTTTTGCTTATACATCAAAAACAACAGTTGCCTGATAACCTTTGTCTGTTTGGTCGATTTTAAACATATAATAAGTCGGGGTTTTAATTTCAATCTTGATTTTATGGCGCGCAGCGTCAAACCTTTCCCCGCTGATCTGAGCTGATAATTTATTATCTTTGATTACTATCTGGTCAACCTGTTTGGCGATAAAAAATTGGGTGGCGAAGATAAAGACCAGTTCCCGTAACCAGTCCATTAATAAATCTTCGGTGGTCGAACCGGACAGTTCAATTTTCCTGGTTTCTTTGATTGCCACAGTATTCAAATCGAGTATATTGTCAAAAATGGCAAAAAGACTGTTCGCAAAGAGTGCTTCTAAATTCTGACCATAAATTTCGACACCCAAATCTGAAGTATGGTCAATATATCGATATCGCATATTTAAGTGTATAAATTTACGATATTAAAGTCAACCCCGCAGCGATGTCGCTCCGCTCCATTTTAAAATGAAAACTGCAAATTTAAAATTTTCAATCTTCAATTTACAATTCGACGAAGTCGTGGGTCAATGGAAAAACGCCTCACCCTCACCAATTACCCATACCTAAATCCTAACCCTCAACTAATAAAAGTAGTAAAAACTCCTCACTTCTCGCTCCTCTCTATTTTCTTACCTAAGCAAGAGCATCTTTTTGGTTTGCTGATAATGGTCGGTTTGTAACCGGTAAAAATAGATTCCGTTCGGACAGACTTTACCTTCGTGGTCTTTACAATCCCACTGAACTGAATACCAACCTTGCTGCTTCACACCATTGGTAAGCGTAATAACTTCTTTACCGGTTGTATTATAGACTGTGATTTTTACATTGGTTGTGAATGGAATCGCATATCTGATTTGGGTAAAATGAGCAAACGGGTTGGGCGAGTTCTGATTGAGCAAGAAACTGACTGGTCTGGTCTGAGTTAAATTTTCTTCAATACTATGAGTAGTCTGGATTCTAAAATTGCGCACATCAGAAAAAGTGCTCTGATTATTAGCCCGGTCAACAGCTTTAACCCGCCAATAATAGTCAGTTGAATCTTGTAATTGGCGTAGATATATAGTATCAACCAGAATCGTGTCAAACGGATTATTAAAACCTGAATTATCGGCAATCTGCAGTTGATAATGCTTGATTCCACTGACATTGTCAGTTGCGCGCAGCCAGATAAAAGAAACTATGGTATCAGTCAAGATTGCATTGTTCGCCGGCACAACAAGAACCGGTACACTGGGAATCGCATAATCAATGCCAAAACTGTCTGGCGCGCAAAATACACCCTGATTACCGAGCAGGTCATAAGCCCGGACTTTCCAAAAATAGCGTGCCTGGTTTAAGACCATAGTATCAGAGGTGTGTGTGGTCGTATCAATTATCGGCGTCGGAAAAAGCGGATTTGTATCAAGATGTAAAATATACCAGACCGGTGTCTGCAAATCGGTTACTTCTGACCAGTTGAAAATTACATCAACGCTATGCAGCCAGGTGCCGTTGATTGGTGCGATTAAGACCGGTGGTTCTGGTGCTCGTGAATCGATTTCAAAACTGCGCACCAATGACCACTGACTCGAATTTGATGCCCGATCAACAGTTTTTACCCGCCAATAATAAATCGAATCAGTCAAATTGAGCGTAATTAAACTGTCGCTAACAACTGTATCGACCGGATTTGTAAATGCGGGGTTATCGCAATATTGTAAAATATAGTGCCAGACTCCACTCAGAGTATCATCTGCCTGGGTCCAGATAAAAGCGATACTTGTGTCATTAGTAATCAGACTGTCAAGCGGGCTGATAAGATTGGGCACGCCCGGCGGCGTAATATCAATGCCAAAACTGTCCGCATTTGAAAATACGCCCTGATTGCCAGCCAAATCATAAGCACGCACCTGCCAATAATAATAAGCATGTTCAGATAAGATAACAGTATCACAAATAAAACCGGTCGTATCAATAAAAGGATTAGTAAAACCGGGATTTGAGTCGACCTGGATAATGTAGAGCACAGGCGATTCATTGAGCGCGACATCTGACCAAATCAAAATTACTAAAGTATCAGCCAGCCAATCGCCATGAACCGGTGAAATCAAAGTCGGCGGCATTGGTGCCCGGGTATCGATTTCAAAACTGCGAGTCAGAGACAACTCACTCTGATTGCCAGCACTGTCAACTGCTTTGACCCGCCAATAATAAACTGAATCAGATAAAGTTAAAATCAGGATTGTGTCAGACTGGACAATTGATTCAGGAGCGGTAAATAACGGGTCAACTGAATACTGTAAAATATACATTTGGATTGCTGGTGAGGCAGATGCCTGCCAGACAAAACTGATTTCAGGATTGTTTGTTACCAGACTGTCCTGGGGCAGAACCAGTAACGGGGTGTTTGGTGTCTGGATAAAAATCCGAAAACTCCGGATTAAACTCCAGTCGCTTGTATTGCCTGCCCAATCCTGGGCACAGACCCGCCAGAAATATATAGAAGATTCCAAAGCTTGCGAAACATAAGTCGTATCAGTAATAGAGTCAATTCTAACCAGACTCGTAAATAAAGCAGTCGTATCATATTCGAGCGTGTAAAACCTGACCCCGCTCAGATTATCAGATGTGCTCAGCCAGTAAAAATTTATGACCGGTATGTTGGTGAGCAGGTTAGAATCAGGCAGAGCCAGAACAGGAATTTGAGGTTGAGTATAATCAATACCAAAACTGTCTGGCGCGCAAAATTGTCCCTGGTTGCCAGCCAAATCATAAGCCCGCACCCGCCAATAATACCGGTTTTCAGCCAGACTAAAAGTATCACTAATCTCTCTAGTCGTATCATTGATAAGCGGCAGCGAAAAATTCGGATTCGTATCAACCTGTAAAATATAAGTTACGGGCGAACCGCTCTTTGATATATATTCGCTTTTATCTTTAGTGATAATCGCGTCATTAAGAAATAGTTCTGTCCATTGAAAAATTATAATTGAATCAGTAAACCAGGCATTGCTGACCGGTTGGAGTAAGACCGGCATATCCGGAGCTCGGGAATCGATTGTAAATTGCCAGGTTTCTGACCAGTCACTTAAGTTTTCACCCAAATCAACTGAGCGCACCCGCCAATAATAAGTCGTATCGAGCAGTCTTACCAAGACCTGATAAGTCGTGTCATTGACATCAATTATCGGTACATTGGTAAAATTAGAATCGAGCGCATATTGAATCTGGTAATAATCGATGCCCGACAAATCAAATGACTGGTGCCAGTAGAATCCGGGCAGAGTTTCATTAAAACAGATATTATTTACCGGTGCTCGAAGTTCTGGAATGGTCGGCGCAATCGTATCATAAGTATAAAATTGCCAGGTCTGATTCGAGACACGACTCGCATTAGTATAATCAAATGCTTTAACATACCAGGTATGATTGTAATTGTTGGTTAAAGGTGCGGCTGGCAATGCAAACGAGTCAGTGCCAGGAATACTCTCCTGATGCAAGACACCATTTATCCATAACTGGTATTTTTTAATTCCTGAACCAGCATCATAAGCCGGATGCCAGGATAGTCTTGGCAAAAGCATGTCTGTTGTGTCATAATGAGTTGGGCTAGCCAGGCTAAACGTGTCGGGTGGATTCCAGTCCAGAATCATTGTGTGGGTCTGGTTTGAATTGCGCACATTATTAAACCGGTCAAATGCGCGAATAAACCAGTTATGATAACCTTCAGCATATGCGGTTGTTGAGGTGGTATCGTTCTGACCCAGACTGTCAACAATTTTTACATTATTGACCCAGACTTCATATTTTTTAAAGCCAATACCCTCATCACTGGTTTTACGCCAAAAAAGAGTCGGGGTCGGCATTGCGATTAAAGCACTGTCCTGAGGCGAGACCAAGTTAAAAGGAGCCGGCGGCGTGGAATCGACTTTAACAATCCAGGTCTGGCTCGAATTTTTATAATTACCCAGACTGTCATAAGCCCGCACATACCAGGAATGTTCTCCGTCTGTCAAAGGGGACAGGCATACCACACTCGTTTCCGGCGGAATAATACTGTCCTGATTTAAAATATTATCAATATACAACTGGTAATAGGCAACTGCGCGTGACTCGCCCTGCCAGACAAATCTGGGCTGGCGCTGGATGACCCAGGATAAGTTTGGCGGCAGTAATAAATTGGGCGTGATATCAACAATAATAATAAGCCGGGTTTGATTGGAAATCCGGACATTGCCAACACTGTCAACTGCCCGAATCTGCCAGGTATGAACACCGGCACTGAGCGAATCAAGACCTGTGGTCTGGGTCTGATTGGGCAGAATATTATCTTGATTAAGATTGCCATCAATCCACAACTGGTATTTCATAAGACCACAACCAGCATCGCTCGATGCCTGCCAGGAATAAGTCAAGCCAAATCCGGTTGTCCAAAAACTGTCAGCTGGTGTAATCAGGTTAAATTCATTTGGCGGCATGGTATCGACCCGGATTGAATAGGTCTGGGTTGACTGGCGATAATTACCCGCCCGGTCCAGCGCGCGAATAAACCAGGTGCGCCAACCTTCAGCAAGACCGGGAATAGAAATCACAGATGAAAACCAAACATCCCGTTTATAACTCGCGTCATAACCACCAAGTACCCACATCTTATCATTAAACACGACTGATGTGTGATTAAAACGGGTTGACCAATTGGCAGTAGAAGTTGCCTGAGTCCAGGTCACGCCGTTTGACGAAGACCAGACATCTTGTTTATAACTCGCATCATAACCGCCAAGCACCCAAAGCTTATTATTATAGGCAAGAGAAGTATGCCGATTGCGAGCTGACCAGCCGGCATTGGCAGTTACCTGAATCCAGGTTATGCCGTTTGACGAAGACCAAACATCATTTAAAAAACCAGCACTGCCATTACCGCCCATAATCCAAATCTTATTATTTAATACGACTGCGCTATGGTCATATCTGCTAGACCAGCCAGCATTCGCAGTTGCCTGAATCCAGTTGACACCGTCTGAAGAATACCAGACATCATTAACCCGCATATTATTAACATTAATACCGCCAATGACCCAGATTTTATTGTCAAACACAACTGAAACATGGCTGGAACGGGCAGACCAGGCAGCTGAAGAACTTACCTGAGTCCAGTTTATTCCGTCAGACGAAGACCAGACATCATTTCTTCGACTACCGGCATCAGAACCGCCCAAAACCCAAATCTTATTATTGAACACAACTGAAGTGTGATAATTTCTGATTGACCAGCCGGCATTGGCAGTTGCCTGAGTCCAGTTTATTCCGTCAGACGAAGACCAGACATCATTTTTCCGGCCGGTGCCGTCAATTCCGCCTAAAACCCAGATTTTATTATTGAACACAACTGAAGTATGACCAGCCCGAGCAGACCAGGCTGCGCTTGATGTGGCTTGAACCCAGTAGGCGCCAAATGCAGTCGAGTTTGTGAGAATACTGTCTTTGTGCAGATTATTATCAATAAATAACTGGTAATGGGAGAGCCCAAAATTATCAGTTGACTGAGTCCAGGAAAAAACCGGGCGACCATCAGCCCAGGCGCCATTTGCCGGACTGACCAGATTAAAAGCAGTCGGTGATTCAGAGTCGATTGTAAAATCTGCATTGCTCGCATCCTGAGCCAGCACATTATTGAGCGTATCCAGCATCTGCACCATAATTCGGCAAGTTGACCGATTCAGACTCGGCACGAGCCAGACATAAGTCGTTTCAAATAAAGCGATATTATAAGCAATCGTGTCAGGATAAGTCGCACCGCTGTTTCTGGAAAGAAGCAATCGATAATGACTGAAATTAGTGCTGTCAGTATGCCATTTAACGGTCTGATTACTTGCACCTGGCCAAACTTCATTGCCGTTAGGTGTAATTAATACCAATCCATAAGAATCTGACTGCGCCGAAACAATAACCGGACTTATAAAAATCGTCAATAAAAGGACGATAAACAATATTGGTAAATTTTTCATTTCAGCGCTCATTTAAACAACACTACATTGTATCGATACTTTTTGAACATTGCAACATCTCTGTCATAAACAAAATATTCCGTTCCACAGTTGCGAGTCTGTAAATATCAAGCAGTAGTCATTAAATTCACAACAGTTCTATCGAATCGCAATCAATACTATTACTGTTATCCAAAGATATCTGAAATTATCTCAGTTGCTGTTAAAAATCCCGGGTATATTTATTCGCTTGGTTGCCAGACATATTTACCGGTCGTGTTAATATAACCCCATTTACCGCCTTCCGGTATTCCGTATTCACCGGGGATTGCGCCAATATTTACCTTGGCTAACCCTTGCGAAAAACTTTGCACATCGTCGAATTGTGCCGGAATCACGATTTTACCTGTGTTATCAATATAGCCGTATTTGCCGCCTTCGGTTACGCCAAACTTATTTTTCACACCGCCAATTTTTACCGCCGCCAAACCTTCTGAAAAAGAGAAGGCATTGTTAAATTGGGGTTCGATGATTACTTGTCCGATTGTATCAATAAAGCTGAACTTATTGTCAAGCATGACCGCGGCCAGATTTTCCGAAAAATTATAACACAACTCGTATTCAGGATTGATTATGATTTGCCCGGTGCGGTCAATAAATCCAAACCGGCTTTGATTGTTTTATTTTAATCCAAGCCCGGTTCAAAGAAAATGAACCCGCTTCATCATATTCGGCTTGAATTACCATTGTACCGGTGGTGTCAATGAATCCGTATTTTTTTTGACTTTTATCCCAAATCGCGACCATTGCCAATCCTTCAGAAAAATCACCAGCATCGTAGAATTCTTTGTTAAAGACTTTGCTGCCTTTTTTATTAATATAGTATTTATGGCTGTATTTCCCTCCGGCTGCCAGGCCATGCGAAAATTTGCCAAATGACGCGCCGGGGTGCAGGGTCCGGTCAAACGCATCTGCGCCGGTTGAATCGATGGTTTGATAAGATGAACCGTAAAATGTCGCGAGTCGAATCTGAGCCAGACCGCCTGAAAATTCACCTGCCCAATCGCATAATACGATTGGAGTGAAGACAATTTTACCGCTTTTATTAATGTATGACCAATGACCGTTATCTTCTACTACTGCAGCCAGACCTTCGGAAAAATTCATTGCTTTTTCAAACTGCGGTTTGATTATAACCTTGCCGGTTTTGTTAATATAACCATATTTACCATTAACCGATACCGGAAACAACGGATTTGGGTCATTGCTTTTTTCTGCCGCACTTAAGGGCAGACTAAGCAATACTACTAATACAAATATCGAAAAAAATCTTTTCATACTGCCTCCTCATTATTTGGTCGGCTGCCAGATATATTTACCGGTTGTATCGATATAACCATATTTATCATTAACTTTTATTTTTGCCAAGCCATTGAAAAACGACCAGGCATCGTCAAACTGGGGTTGGATGATAACTTTGCCGGTTGGGTCAATAAAACCGTATTTACTATCTATTTTAATAACTGCCCGGTTATCGTAAAAATATGACAGGTCATCAAACTGCGGTTCGATAATAAACCGTCCGGTTTGGTCAATAAAACCATATTTACCATTTACTTTAGCAATTGCTCGACCCTGGATAAACCGCCAGGCATCGTCAAATTGTGCCGGGATTGTGAAGTGACCGCTCTTATCAATATAGCCGTATTTCTCGCCGATTTTTACTGCGGCTAATCCTTGCAAAAATTCATCGGCTGAAATAAATTGCGGTTCAATTATAATCTTACCAAGCGTATCGATATAACCCCAGTAATCACTAATTCTCACCTCGGCAACACCTTCACTAAATGCAGATGCGCCGTCAAACTGCGGCGCAATTACCATTTTGCCGTTCTTATCAATGTATCCATATTTAGTATCAATCTTTACAACTGCCCGACCGGCTCGAAAATAGCTTGCATCGACATATGACGGGTTAATTATAAACTTGCCCGAGCGGTTAATATATCCAAATTTATCATCGATTCCTGCTAGAGCTACGCTTTCAACAAAAAACCAGGTCGCATCAAATTGAGGTTTGACTGCGATCTTACCGGACTGGTCGATATAACCGTATTTATTATTTACTTTTACTGCGGCAAGACCTTCTCGGAATTGCCCGGCATCGTCAAACTGCGGTTGGATGATAACTTTGCCGGTCTTGTTAATATAACCATACTTCTTACCGACTTTAATCAGAAAATACGGATTCGGGTCAATAAATTTTTCCGCGAATACTGATGATAGTATGTTTATTAATAATAAACATAATGTTATGTTTTTCATATTTTCTTCATTCCTAAAAAAAATATATATCAAAATCAATAAATGTCAAGACAGTACAAGATGTCTTTTCGCATCTCCATTATATCTCTATTTATCTTTAATGCATTTCTACAAATTTCAGATTTTAAGACTTGACAAATAAGGGTTTGGGAGTAAGCGGTTTAATTTTAAAACTTCTTTTATTATCTTCTGACTCGGCGGCAAATTCAGAATATTTCCAGCAAATATACTCCAATAATTTATTTAATTGTGCATGGGCATAATAGGTTTTATAGCATCGTATAGTAAAGCAAGGAAAACTTTTATACGATTTGTAAGTTTTTCTTAGATTCTTTAATGCCCCTTTTTTCCGAGTGCCGTTCTCCAACCCATTTTCGAATCTAGTCCCGTAGATGCGCTCCGAGTTGTCCCCGTTTTTACGCTTGAACATACCATGCGGGGAAAACCCGTCTGGTCACGGCTGACCAAAGCCGGGAATAAACAATCCTGTTTGCGCCAAGTCAAGCAAAATAAAAAGGTCGGGAACTTATGACGACATAAACTCAAACGCAGGGGCGACCCCCAGGGTCACTCCCCCCTTTGCGCTCAGATGAACAGATACCACAGAGTCACAAAGGCACAAAGGGCACAACCAGAATTTTGAATTTTTCTTCTCTGTGTCTCCGTGTCTTTGTGGTATTTGTTTGCGAGCAAAAAAGTGTCAGATTGTTCAGCATTCGGTTTTTTTCTGGCGGATGACCCGGATTGTTTTAGGGCTGATAAGGGTGGTCAGGTCTTGAAGGAGTTCTTTGCTCAGTTTCACGCCCGGGTCATTGTGCGCATAGACATTCGGAGATTTATCATTGTTTTTCACCTTAAAATAGACCGTATGCGGACCCTGATATTTTTCCAGAATATTTTTAATGGGCTGGACTTTTTCCGGGTTGAAGTCTTCTTTTTTCATGCTGATAACCAGGCTGTCAAAATAATTGTGCCATTCTGTAAACGGGATAATTGCCCGTGCTTCGATCTGGGTTTTTATCTCGTCGCGTCCGCTCAATCTGCCCCGGACAATCACGGCAACATCAGGCCGCAGAAATTCGCGACTTTTTGAATAGACATCATTGAACGCAATAATCTCGGTTTTACCGGTAAAATCTTCGAGTTTGAAAATCGCATAATCCTGCCCTTTGCGGTCTTTTTTCTGCATCCGGCTCGTGACCACGCCGGCAAGATGAATGACATTGCCTTTTTTTGCATCGTGATTGGATTTTTCTTTAATAGTGTCGAGCTGGGCAATGGTCTGCAGTCCGAGCGCATTATATTCGATTTGAAAATTTTCCAGGGGATGGCAGGAAAAATAGAATCCGAACGCCTCTTTTTCATAAGTGAGAATCTCGTTTTTCGGACTTGGCGTATTGCGGTCATAATTATCAGTTAATGCATCGCCATTTCTGACCTGACCAGTTTGAGCACTGCTGAATAACGAGTTTTGCCGTTCCAGATATTGGAGCCGTTCTGAGCCGATTTTTTCGAGTTCGTCTTCTAAGATGGATAAGAGATAAGTACGGTTCTGATTGATTGAATCTAAGGCACCGGCTTTGATTAAAAATTCATAGGCTTTGCGATTGGCAAAATTCCGGGTTCGTTTGAGTAAATCGCGCAATGAGAGATAGGGTTGGGTCTTACGCTCAAGCGCAAACGATTCGCATACTTTCTGCCCAAGGTGTTTGATGCCGCCCAGTCCATAACGGATTTTATTGTTTTCAATAGCAAATTCATAATTGCTGTGATTTATATCGGGCGGCAAAATTTCGATTCTGCTCTTTTTTAAGTCTTTGATTAAAATGTCCAGTTTGTCCGAGTTGTTGATTTCACTGGTCAGGAGCGCAGTCATAAACTGGAGCGGATAATTGGCTTTGAGATAAGCCGTAATGTAAGACAGGTGCGCGTAACCGATGGAATGGGATTTGTTAAAACCATAACCGGCAAACGGCGCGATCAGCTCAAAAATTTCTTCGGCTTTTTCTTGGGTAAAATATTTTTTGACCGCGCCTTCGACAAAACTCTCGCGCATTGCTTCCATTTCCTGGGCGATTTTTTTACCCATTGCTTTTCTTAACCGGTCGTACTGAGTCGGGGTAAAACCGGCAATGCCGGCTGCGATTTGCATGACCTGTTCCTGATAGACCATAATGCCATAGGTCTCCTGTAAAATCGGTTTGACCGAATCGTCCAGGTATTTGATGCGGGTGTGTCCGAGTTTACCAGAAATATATTCGTCAATATTTGCCATTGGTCCGGGCCGGTACAGAGCAATCACGGCACAGACATCTTCGATTTTTTCCGGTTTTGAACGGCGTAAAATATCCCGCATGCCTTCGCTTTCCAATTGAAACAGACCGGTCGTATCTGCCCTTTGCAATAATTGATAGGTCTTGGGGTCATCAAATGGAATTGACTTCTTGTCAATCTTAATGCCTTGACTCGAACAGACGCGTAATGTGTCTTCGATAACCGAAAGCGTGCGCAGTCCTAAAATGTCCATTTTTAAAAGCCCGACATCAGCCAGGGCATTCATATCATATTGGGTGCAGATTTCATCATCTGCAGTCCGGTAGAGCGGCACAAATTCGGTCAATGGTTTGGGCGCAATGACCACGCCAGAAGCGTGGATTGAAGCGTGGCGGGCTAAACCTTCCAGTTTTTCAGCGATTTCGATAATCTCCTGGTATCTGGGTGAACTCTCGATTAATTCGCGCAGTTCTTTGGTCGTTGCCAGTGCTTTGGCGATTTCCATGCCATAAGGAATAAGTTTGGCAATCCGGTCAACTTCACCATAAGAGATATCGAGCACGCGTCCGACATCCCGCACCACAGCCCGTGATGCCATAGTGCCAAAAGTGATAATCTGGGCAACTGATTCATTTCCGTAGCGCTGACGGATATATTCAATTATTTCAGCGCGCCGGTTATCTGCAAAATCAATATCAATATCAGGCAGGGTAATCCGGTCCGGATTCAAAAATCGTTCAAAGATAAGTCCGTATTGCAGAGGGTCGATACCAGTAATACCGAGCGTATATAAAACCAGACTGGAAACAGCCGAACCGCGGCCGGGTCCGACCGGAATATTTTTTGAGCGGGCAAAATCAATGATATCTTTAACAATCAGAAAATAACCGGCAAAACCCATCCGGCCAATGATTTTCAATTCGTGGTTTAACCGCTTCTCAATGTCTGGGGTAATTTCCGGATAGTGTTCTTTGAGTCCCTGCCGGGTCAGACTGACCAGGTGTTCAAATTCGTCTGCTTTACGCATGGTTTCGCCGTTTTCTGATTTAGTGACCGCAGTCTCAGGAATCGGAAATTCCGGCAGAAAGAATTTTTTACCGTCAACTTCTAATAAGAGACGGCAGCGGTCAGCAATTTTCCGGGTATTGGCAATCGCTTCTGGAATATCCTGAAAAAGTTCAGTCATCTGCTCGGGTGATTTAAAATAGATTTCTGTGCTCTCAAATTTCAACCGCTTGTGCTCAGTGATTTTTTTACCGGTCTGCAGGCAGATTAAGGCGTCGTGGGCTTTAAGGTCAGATGCGTCCAGATAATGGCAGTCATTGGTGGCAACCACACTGGCACCCATTTCCTGGGATAATCTGAGCAGTTCGCGGACTGATTTTTCGTTGTCCGGCATACCTAAACGGGTCAGTTCCAGATAAAAATTTTCTTTGCCAAAAATATTCTGATAAGCGGACAATACTTCCTGAGCACGGTCTGGGTCATCGCGTAATAAACACTGATTGATTTCGCCTTTTAAACAACCGGAAAGCGCGATTAATCCTTTGCTGTATTGTGATAAAATTTCCTTATCAATGCGGGGCCGGTAGTAAAATCCTTCGGTATAACCGAGCGAGATGAGCTTAATCAGGTTTTGATAACCAGTATAATCCTCGCATAAGAGAGTCAGATGAAACGCAGTTTCTGAGAAATTTCTGTTGACGGTGCGGTCTTTGCGCGAACCGACCGCAACATAAGTTTCAACCCCGATAATCGGGTTGATGCCAAATTCATTACAGGTTTTGTAAAACTCAATTGCACCAAAAAGATTGCCGTGGTCGGTGATGGCTAAAGCCGGCATCTTGAATTTTGCAGCCTGCTTGACTAGTTTTGAGATTTTACAAGCACCGTCTAAGAGACTGTATTCAGTATGATTATGGAGATGGACAAAATTCGCTTTCATTAATTTTGACTTTTCATTATGGTTTATATTCGAATTCGAGATGAATGATTAACGAATCCTGATTGGCAAATTCACCGGCTAAAGGCGGTAAGGTCTTGGTTACGATAACCGCGCGTTCAGTTGACGAATCATATAATTCATTACCCGACCGTTTTTCGATTTTTACATTGGCAATCGTGCCGTCTTTGCGGATTACAAAATATACGGTTGACGATAATTTAATCCCTGAACCCTGATACGGGTTAATCCAGTTACTGCCGATTTTAGTAAGAATCGCATCAATATAATATGAATATTTACCGCCCTTGCTCGATATCTTGAGTCCGACATCGGTTTTGGTTTGAGCAGGAGGTTTGGTTTGAGTCGGTTTTTCTTTGGGTTTGGTTGCCGGTTTTTTAACCGGCGCCGGTTTCTGGTCAATGACCGCAACCGGCGCAGACACTTCTTCCTGATCGGTGCCTGATTCCAGATTAACAACTGATACCTGAAAAACATCCGGATACAATTTTTCTTGAGCAGACGGTCGGGTTACTATTAGCAACGCTCCGAATAACAAGATATGTCCGATACAAGACAAGAGCAGTTCTTTTTTCATAGCATTATCTCATAAAATAATAACATAAAAACCGATTAAATTTCAACCTTTATGTTTTAATCTCGCACCTAACCCGGCAACCGACCGTGCTGAGCAAAAAACTGCGAGTAAAAACCGCGCTCAGTATAATGTGACTACGGCCTAGTGTTTCGTTGTCTTCGCAGTGCCTGCGGATTTGCGACAAGACCGATATTTTCAATACCGGCTTCACGAACCTTACTGATAACTTCAATGACCAAGCCGTAATTGACGGTTTGGTCAGCAATCAGATAAACCTGTGATGACGCTTTACGGGATAAAGCCTGCATTAACTCAGTGGAAAATTGGGCAATCGTAACCTGTTTTTCTTCGATATAAATTTGTCCATCTTTGTCGAGCGAAACCGACACGCCCTCAGCCCGCTGCGGCAAGGCGACCGTGCTGCGCGGCACCTGAATCGGGATGCCGGCGCGACTTAAGGCAACGCTGATACCGGCAATCAAGAAGATAATCATAAGATTAATCGCGACATCGGCTAATGAAGTGATATTCATCTCCGAGAGAAATTTAAAACGAGAAGACGAATTTCGGTTATTTCTGTTCATTTTGGAGTGTTATGCTTATTTAAAAACCGGTTAATTTTTAGATTCTGGCCCAAGTGCAGTTTTTCTAAAATCGCCGGTAATTTCTAATGACCACCGGTCCATTTCATTCGCAAAATTCTTTACTTTGCCGATATAGTAATTGTAAGCAACTACAGCCGGGATGGCAACCAGTAAACCAACGACTGTTGTGACGAGCGCGTCAGAAATGCCCGGTGCAATTACCTGCAGGGTTACGACCGGAATATGACGGACACTTAAAAATGCCGATAAGATGCCCCAGACCGTGCCCAATAAGCCGAGAAACGGCGCAACGCTGCCGGTTGTTGCCAAAAATCCGAGATTTTGTTCAAGCCAGTCAATTTCCCTGGATGTGGTCCGTTCCAGGGTTTCATTAATATTAGGGAGAAGCTTGATTAAGCTGTCTGCTTGTTCAGGGGCGGGTACCTGTTTATTTGTTTGATTGTCTTTAATGATTCGGCGCCATTCTTCAATACCGGCAAAAACTAGTTTAGCGAGATGACTGTTCGGATATTGATCGGCAATGCCGACAAACTCTGCAACCGATTTTCGGTCTTTGAAAAAGCGGTATAAAAAATCGTTGTTTTTCTTGACGCGTTTAAAAACGAAAAACTTTTTAATGATAATTGCCCAGGAAATAATCGAAAAGACTACTAAAATCAGAACAATAATTTTAGCAAAAAAACCGAGTCCGAAAATGATTGAAAAGAAACCAGTACTGTTGGGCGGGAGGTAGGGGTCCATTTAGATCAGGGCAGAGAATTGAATCGTTCCCGGGCTAAATTTGCTTCCGGCGCCGTGGGAAATTGTTCAAAAACGTGCTTATAGTACTGTTTCGCTTTAGTTGTTTCATTGTTAAACTGATAAGCAAGACCTATTTTATATAGGGCCGAGACAACTTTATTGCCGTCCGGATAATTGGTAACGACTTTTTCAAACTCCAGAATTGCATCTGAATATAATCTTTGGGAGTAATAAGATTCGCCAATCCAGTACTGCGCATTATCAGACAGTTCGGTGTCCGGGAACAACTGCAGATAGCGTTTAAAACCCTGGATCGCGATATCATAATTACCCCGGGTATAATCAAGATAAGCCGTGTTATATAATTCATCCGGGTCAACCGAAGTCGGCACTCGAGTGCTGGGCGTGTCGATTTTCTGCGGTTCAGTGCGGGTCACGCCAAATCTTTGATATAACCGGCTCATGCCATCTTGGCTGTCATCAAGTTTGGCTGAAATCTGTGCGATTTCCTGCCGAATCTGTTCCAGTTCGGTTAAGAAATCCGCATTCATTTCGTTCAATAATTGGTTTTGTCGTTTATTTAAGCTGTCGAGCCGGGATATGGAATCTTCCATATTGTCGATTTGAGTACCTTTGCGCACCCATTGCCAAAACGGGGAACAACCGGAAAATGACATAGCAGATAGCAGGATAATACTAAAACCAATTATTGCAACTAACGGCTCTAGTCTTTTAGTATTCATCTGCTATCTGCTATCGGTTGTAATTACTTACTTTTGAACAAATTCGCAACGTCGGTTTTTCCAGTAATCATCCGCAATTTGCGTGACTAACCGTTCTTCACCATAACTCATAATGGTTAACCGTTCTTGTGCGATACCGGCTCTAATAAGATAGTTTTGTGCAGAAGTTGCTCGACGCCAGCCCAATGCCATATTGTATTCGGCAGTGCCAAGCGGACAACAATGTCCTTCAATGACAATGCTGATATCAGGATTATCCTTCAGTTTTTGGGCGTTTGTTTTGAGCACTTCCGCATCCGCAGCGCGAATGTCGGATCTGTCAAAATCAAAATAGATCGTCTGGAGTCGCAAATCAATTTTTACCGGCTCTTTGATTTCTTCTTCCGGCACGGGTGGTGGCGGAATCGGTTCCGGTTTTACCGCTTTTTTCGGGCATCCGACAATGCTCATGAGTAACACCATACAGACCAAGATGCTACTGATTCTTAAGGCTTTTGTCATACTGCCTCCTTTCTTCATAATACTCATTTATATAATTTATCATACTTAAGATTATTATTTTTGTCAATAAGTCATTATTTACAATAATTATCTTTTAATATTCCGTATAAAAAAAGATTATGCCACTTTCGGTTTCGCCAATAGTTTTCAAAGAGAACGCCTTCTAATAAAAACCCGTTCTTTTCCAAAACACGAACCGAACCGGTATTAGAAGCAAAGGCACTCGCATAAACCCGGTGCATTTTTAACTTATTAAAAGCAAAATCAAGAATCATACCAACTGCATTACTGGCAATGCCTTGGTGCCAATACTTTTTGCCCAGCCAATAACCAAGTTCGCAGTTCTTGTTTTTTCGATCGACCTTTGCCACCGAGACAATACCGATGATTGTTTTTTTATCGATGTGTTCAATTCCGAAAATATAGGCGGTTTTTTCGCGATATGCTTTAATGCTATAATTTATAAATTTTCGGGCATCGCTTAAATAATACGGATGTGGAATTTGAAGCGTATATCGAACAATCGCTTTATCTTTTACATTTTGGTAAATACTTTTCGCATCACTTAGTTGTAGTTTTCGTAAACGAATTTGAACCCGACTATCTTTTATGTTAGAGAAATTAATATCCATGATTATGGTTTTAGTCTTTCAAGTGTGATAGAAAACTATATTTCCCTTTAAATTCCTGAGGTCGATAATCAGGTAATAATATCGGTGATTTTCGCTCTCTGGGTACGCCGGCTTTTTCTAATTCCTGATGATATTTTTTAATGTGTTCTATTGTGCCTTCGTTGACTTGTTTGGTTTTAGTTGCCTGTTCCGCCGCATATTTACCCGCCCGGCGACCAAACACTAAAATATCGAGCAGAGAGTTTCCCATTAATCGATTGCGTCCGTGCACACCACCAGATGCTTCGCCCACAACATATAAACCAGGGACATTGGTTTCACCAAATTCAGTGCATAAAATACCGCCGTTCTGGTAGTGTTGAGTCGGATAAGTAATAACCGGTTCTTTAGTCATATCAATACCGAATTTAATAAACTGGCGATACATTGCGGGTAACTGTTTTAAGATTGTCCCGGATCCGGATTTCATTTCAATGAGTGGCGTATCAAGCCAGACTCCGCCACTAGCCACAGACGCTATCCCCTTTTTTCGGTCTTGGACTTCGCGAATAATTGCTGAGGCGACTACATCTCTGGTTTCAAGGTCATAGATAAATCTTTCTCCATCAGCATTAACCAGCTGGGCACCGACTCCGCGGACTTTTTCTGTAATGAGCTGACCTAAAATCTGCTCTGGATAACCAACTCCGGTTGGATGGTACTGAATTGTATCCAAGAATGCAAGTTTGGCTCCAGCCCGATATCCAATTACCAATCCATCTGCTGTCGCACCATAATGATTAGATGTCGGAAAGCCCTGAATATGTAATTGGCCAGCACCACCAGTCGCGATAATCGTAGTCTTCGCTTTAACCGTGAAAATCTCACCGTTTTCCATATTGACCAACACTGCTCCGACGCAGTTGCCATTTTTATCAGTTAAGAGGTCTAATGCACCGGTATATTCCAGATATTTAATTTTCTGGTCTAAGAATTCGTCTTTGAGACAGCGCATAATTTCCGCACCAGTATAATCACGGCACGGATGCATTCTTTTTCTCGATGTTCCGCCGCCGTGGATTGAGAGCATGGTCCCATCCGGTGCTTTATCAAAGATAACACCTAAATCCTCGAGCCAGCGGATAATTTCCGGACCATCATTGACTAATGCTTGTACCAGTTCTGGAATGTTGTGAAAACCACCGCCACCGACGACATCCAGGTAATGGATTGCCGGCGAATCATTCGCTTTATCAGCCGCTTGAATCCCGCCCTGAGCCATTGTTGTATTAGCATCGGCAATTCGTAATTTGGTTACAAGAAACACATCGGCTTTTGCCTGATTAGCTATGATTGCAGCCGTAACTCCAGCACCGCCGCCGCCGATAATTAAAACATCGGTTTCATATTTCGGCGCAGGTACGATAAAATTATCAGGGTTGATATGAGAATAGGCTTCGAATAAATCCGCAAATTCATGCGGTGTTTTATCATCTTTATTTGCTCCAATTAAAATCTCCCGCATCGTGCCTTTTTTATAATCCGGATGATATGCTTCAAGAAGTACACTGCGTTCAGCTAAACTTAACTTGGGAAAATCTTGATTGAGCCGTTCTTTTCGGGTTGCTTCGACTTTCTTAATCGATTCTTGAAATTCTTTGGAATACATTTATTTCTCCAGTTCTCTTTTGGTATAGCGTTCTTTTAGCTGGTCAGTCGAACTTTTCATCAAGGTTTCGATTTCAGTTAAGAATTTTTTCGCTTGCATATCTTCGAGGCGCTTATCCAGATGCGGTGCTTTTTTCATGACATAGGCGCCGTAAATCCGGCGTGCGGCAAGCGCAACATTGTATTGGACAATTTCAGCTGGACATCGGGTTGCGCATAATCCGCACATAATACAGTCAAATGATAACTCGGCAATCTTTTTATAGTCGCCGCGGATTGCCGCATTGATATAGTCCATTACCTTAATATCCTGGGGACAGACTTTGGTACAGCTGCCGCAGGAAATACAGCGCATAATTTCCGGATAGAGCATGCAAAGAGTTTCAGTCGTTGGTTTAATCTTACTTAAATTATGAGTTGCTTTATTACCCGGATAAAACGGAATCTGAGCTAAATACATACCATCTTCGATTTTGGTCTGGCATGCCAATGCAACTTTTAGTTTATACGAATCTTTAGTTCGATAAACTGTGCTGCAGGCACCGCAAAATCCGCCCCGACAACCACAACCGCGCACAAATAAAAATCCGCTCGCTTCGATTGCCTGCAGGATAGTTAAACTACCGGGTACTTTATATTCCTTCCCCATGATATAGATTGTTGCTAATGATTTATCTTTAGTAGTCATAAGTTAACTTTTCCGGTACTTTTTCATACCCTCTTCATAAAGGTCATTGCCATAGCAGTCGTTCACCACTACCACTGGAAAATCTTCGACGGTTAGTTTCATCACGGCTTCGGGTCCCAAATCATCATACGCAACCGTTTCGCATTTCTTAATCCGTTTCGCAATCAAAGCTGCTGCACCGCCAACTGCGGCAAAATAGACACCAGTATATTTTTTCAAGGCATCAAGCACTTCAGGCGTTCGGTTGCCCTTGCCAATCATTCCTTTCATGCCGTATTCGAGAAGGGCTGGCGTGTAAGGGTCCATTCTTTCTGAAGTGGTTGGACCAGCCGGCCCGATTGGATAGCCGGGTTTGGCTGGTGCCGGACCGACATAATAAATTATCTGTCCTTTTAAATCAACCGGCATCGGCTCTTTCGCATTAAGCGCGTCAATTAATCGTTTGTGAGCTGAATCGCGGCCAGTATAGATTATTCCGGTTATGAGAACCGAGTCACCGGCTTTTAAATCTTTGACAACTGCGTCAGTTAAAGGTGTTGTAATCTTTTTCATGATGTCTCCTTATAAAACCGCGGTTTTGTGTCTTGCCGCATGGCAATTGATATTGACTGCCGCAGGCATACTCGCAATGTGGCACGGATAGGATTCGATAAATACAGCCAGTGCAGTTACTCGGCCACCAAATCCCTGGGGTCCGATACCGGTTTTATTAATTTCTTCTAAGAGTTCTTTTTCTTTCTCAGCATAGAACGGGTCTGGATGAACCGAGCCAATATCTCGTAATAACGCTTTTTTTGCTAAATAAGCGACTTTTTCAAAATTACCACCAATACCGACTCCAACTAAAATTGGGGGACAAGGATTGGCTTTGGAGCGCATTACACGGTCAACCGCAAATTTTTTAATACCCTCCCAACCAGCCGCAGGTGTCAGCATTTTTACTTCGGACATATTTTCGCTGCCACCGCCTTTGGGCGCGACCGTAATTTTAAGCTCATCACCAGGCACAATTTCAGTATGAATCACTGCCGGAGTGTTATTGCCGGTATTTTTACGGCGTAACGGGTCAGAAACGATCGACTTGCGCAAATAACCTTCAGTATATCCTTTTGCCACACCAGCATTAATCGCATCGAATAACTCGCCGCCGACAATCTTGACACCTGAGCCAATTTGTAAAAATACGACCGCAGTGCCGGTATCCTGACAAGCTGGAATCATCTCGTTTTTCGATATCTCAACATTTTCAATCAGCTGATTCAAAATATCTTTACCGGTTTGAGACTCCTCGATTTTTAATCCGCTTTTAAAGGCATCAACAATATCATCGCCGATTAAGCAGTTAGCATCAATGCAAAGTTTTGCCACTGCTTCGACGATATCCTGATATTTAATCTCTTTCAAGTTTGCTCCTTCCTTACTCTCTTGCCATTTTTAACACCCAGATTTCCGGTGTTTTGGGCAAGGTATCTTTACTAAGTTCGATTTGTGAATTATTAATCTGTTTTACATTCTTTTTGTCTTTTATAAACTCTTCAACTTTTGCGATTGGAAAATCAAGCACTGATGTCTTATAATGCATCGGAATCGTGATATCGGGCTTAAGACAATTGAGCATTTCTGTCGCGACTTTGCTGTCAATCGTGAAAAAGCCGCCGACCGGTGATAAAAGAACATTAACCGGTCTAATCTTCTCGTAATCCGATTCAGCAAGCCCGTGACCTAAATCGCCAAGGTGGACAATTCTTAAACCGTCGGTTTCGATTACGAAAACAATATTCTTGCCGCGTGCCGCACCTTTTTCAGTATCATGATAAGAATTTATACCGGTTATCTTAATATCTTGAACAGTCCAGTCTCCCGGAGCGTTAATTACCTTTGGATTTCCTGACACATCAGTGAGACAATTATGGTCGGCATGGTCATGACTGACCAGTACAATATCGGCTGGTTCGTTAATCGGTTGATAGCCGAGCGCATTGTTATAACAACCCGCCTGGTACGGGTCAGTTATAATTCTGACCTTATTTGCAGTTTCGATTAGAAACGAAGCGTGTGCTAAAAATGTGATTTTCATAGATGATTTAACAATGTCTAAATATAATTTATTCTATACAAAATTTATTGAAAGTCAACCCCGCACCTATGTTAAATTAAAGATTAAAAATTAAATATCAAAAACACATAACAAATATCAAAAATAGCATAGGATGATTTGAATGGCGATGTAAATTTAGCGCCTTTTCAGACAAGCGTATATCTGACAATAACTTTATGAGTTAACTTTTTCCTAAGTTTCCTTGATGCCGAGTTGTTTCATTACTCGGTACAAATGAGTCCGGTCAATATCGAGCACCTGGGCGGTTTTAGTTAGATTCCAGTTATTTCTTTTAAGTATTTTGTAAATATATTCTTTTTCAAAATCGTCCCGGGCATCGCGCAAAGGTTTTTCAATGATTTCCAATTCGTCATTCGTAATTTCGATAACCTTTTTTAAATCGTCTGAATCGACTTCATTTATTTTTATTAAGATACTAGTCCGTTCCATCGCATTTTTCAGTTCCCGGATATTGCCTTTCCAGTACTGGTTCTCTAAGAAACTGACTGCATCTTTAGACAATATTTTTAATGCGACTCCGTTTTCTTCGCAGGCACTCTTGAGAAAATACATTGCCAGTTCAGCAATATCATCTTTTCTTTCCCGTAACGGCGGCACATTGATTTTAATCACATTCAAGCGGTATAATAAATCGTCCCGAAACTTCTTTTCGCTAATTTCTTTTTCCAGATTCTTATTGGTTGCGGCAATGACCCGGACATCGACTTTTATTGTCTTGGTGCTGCCGAGCCGTTCAAATTCGCCTTCCTGTAAAAATCGCAACAACTTTGCCTGGGCTGATAAAGACATATCAGCTATTTCATCTAAGAACAAAGTTCCGTTATCAGCAATTTCCAATTTGCCTTGCTTTTGATTTTTAGCATCAGTAAATGCGCCTTTTTCATATCCAAACAATTCACTTTCGAGCAATGTATCGGGCATTGCAGCGCAGTTAATCTTTACAAATGGATTATCTTTTCTCTCACTGCGAATATGAATTGCCCGGGCAACCAGTTCTTTACCAACCCCGCTCTCACCGGTTATAAGAATACTCGCTTTGGTCGGTGCCGCTTTTTCAACCAAATCAAAAACCTTAGACATCTCTTTGGAGATGCCAATCATCTGGTAGCGCTTTAAAATTTCTTCTTTAAGCAGGATTATTTCTTTTTCCAGGCGTTCTTTTTCCAAAGCGTTTCTGATTATGGTCAGGAATTTATCTTTATCAAACGATGATTTTTCCAGAAAATCATAGGCGCCTTCTCTAGTTGCCTCAACCGCATCTTTAATCTGAGCGAGCCCAGATATCATGATGACTGGTAAGGCGGGTTTAATTTCTTTTAACTGTTTTAATACTTCAATTCCGCTCATATCAGGTAACATTAAGTCGAGCAGGACTAAATTGATGCCGTTATTCTTAATCATATCCAGTGCCGAAGCGCCGTCTTCAGCCGGAAAAGCAATATAACCCTCCTGAGAAAGAATACTGATTAAGGTATTTCTGGCGCGCGGGTCGTCATCGATGACTAATACTTTAGCTTTACTATTTTGCATAGTTAGTTTCTATTTAAGAATTTAGAATTTGGAATATTGAATCTTGAATGGAAACTTGTATAAAAAATTCTTTTATTCTAAATTCTACATTCAATATTCTATATTCGAGAACCATAATTCTATATTCCAGATTCATATTTTTTAAGTTTCGTTGCTTTTAATAGACCATTTAACAGCTTATTTGTTTTAATCGATTGCTGTGCAATATCATCAAATGAAGCCTTTGTCAAGTAACCTACATCTTTTGCAATAATTAATTGATTCTGTAATTCGGTCATTGATGATTTTGCTGTGTTGTAAAACTTATACTTTTCTTTTGATGATACCTTGCTAAAACCTTCAGCGATGTTCGAGGTGATAGATACGGACGCTCTTCGCATCTGGTCAATTAATCCAAATTTCTCATCGGACGGAAAACTTTTCGTTATTTTATAAATCAGTAAAATAAGTTTATGTCCTTCCCGCCAAACAACTAAATCAGTAAACCTCTGTATCTTTTTAATCTCTTCTATATTCTTCATTCTTATTTTCCTATTCTACATTCCATATTCTACATTCTATATTCTACTTGTCATACTGGCAAGCATATCGTCACCGTTGTCCCGATATTTTCTTTGCTATTTATCTCAATATTGCCATTATGACTTTCAATAATCTTTTTTGCCAGGGGCAGTCCAAGTCCGGTTCCTTCTGGTTTGCCATAAGTAAAATAGGGTTTGAAGAGTTCGCTCAGATACTTCTGGGGGATACCTTTACCAGTATCCGAGATTTCAATCACAATATATTTCTTGACTTTGTTGTTATCCTGTTTTTCTGATATCGAAGTTTTAACGCTTAAGACTTTACTGGTTTGCTTCTCCCTGCTCACTTCTCTCTGTTCACTACTTATCATTGATTCAATCGCATTCTCGACAATAATCGCAATCGCATTTTCCATCTCTTTTCTATCGAGCATAAGCTTTGGTAAATTGTTGGTTAAATTACATTCGATTTTTATCGACTGAGGGATAGACAAACTATATTTATTACATAATTCGTTCAGAATATCATTGATATTTTCTGAGCTTAGGTTAAGATGTGCAAATTGAGTAAAGCGCATAAAATTATCAGTTAACTTTCTTAATCGTTTTGCTTCACTCTTAATACCGTCAATAATTTTATCGGTTTTATCTTTGACCGGTGCGCAGGCAGATTCGAGCTGTTCGGCTGAGAGCTGAATATTCATTAAAGGAGTTTTAATACCATGAGCGAGTTTTTGCGCGACTGGTGCCCAGGATGACATTCTTTTCATATATTCGACCGCAGATATATCTTCAAAGGTAATAAGCACACCTTTTTTGACCCGAATACACCGAACCCGATAAGATTGTTCCTGGGATATTGAGACTGCAGTTTCTTGCGGAGATTGAGTTTTCAAGTCACTAATCATTGACCTTGCCAATTCCAGAATTGGGGTTAATTGTTTTAATTCAGATAATTTTGTCATTGCGTCAGTTTTGTCTTTAATATTTAAGATATCTCGCGCTTTTTGACTGATATTAATAATATCGCCTTTATGATTAATCTCAATCACACCCGACTTACCGGTCAGACCTTTAATCACAGTGCGGATATCGCGGGTTTTAGTATAGCGGGCATAAATCATACCGATGCTGAATAAGATTAACAAGAGCATTGCACCAATGATGACATTGAAAACAGGGATACGGCGATGCAGAAATGGAGTCTCATTAAACTCTACGAATTGCCAGAAATGTTTTGGGTATTTTTCGTGGCAGATTAGAAGGCGTGATTTATGATAATACTTTACCGGAAAGAGTTTGCAATCGCCATAAGTTTTATATTCCGATAAAAGTCGGAATTTTTGGTTGAAAAGAAGGATTTGACCATTTCTTGTCGCAACCAGAATGAGCGGTTCGGTTTGGTCAAGAAACCTTCCTGATATAATATCATAAGCACCGCCGCCGTTTAAAAACTTTTTACGAACGAGTTGTAAATTTTCATCAAGCATTCTGAGCGTGTCATCAGAACCGATAGTGACCAGAAACGGATAACCTTTTTTATCGTGCACAATAGCATAGCCCTGATTATACATTCCGTATTGAGCGCCTGCCAGAAATTCACCGTTGTTTTTATCCAGGAGAAAAATACTATCATGTTTGCGTTCGAATATTGGATTGCCTCTTTCCACAACCACGATTTGTTTATTTTGGGTCTTCAGGTTTTCGAACCAGCGTGCATCAGTCCGAGACGAATAGACACCGATTTGCTTTTTCCATATCAGGCTGCCGTCAGCATCAAGCATAAATACATAACTTAACCAGTCTGCCATTTCATTATCAACATTACCATTGCCAACTGCTTGTGTACCGCATAAAATTTCCTGTTTGCCATCTTCATCACGGCTGATTAATGAAAATGATTCTACAATCGGACCGCATAGAAATTTCCACAATAATTGACCGGTTTCCCAATCGATGACAAAAATACCGCGCGGTCGTAGATCCCAACCAATATTAACATTAATCACTACTTCAAGTTTTCCGTCTGAATTTATATCACCAATTTCAAGTTGTTTAACATTACCATTCCAACCTGATGGTTTTTGAATATCAATGCCGGTTGTTATGAATATTTCTCTTGGCCGCATAACATCTAAAAGATACAGAGAATCGTTGCGTAGAAATGATGCCCAGATATGTTCAAAATCATAACCACCGCAAAGTGCATGATGAATAAAAGTGCCTTTTTCCACTACCCTTGTCGCTGACGCAGCCGACATACATTGATTCATAACCTGTAAACAAAAATCTGCTTCAATTCTAATAAGTTTCTCAACTGAATCTTTATCAATGTCGCCGCAGGCGGCAATATAATAACTTTCAAATTCCCAGAGCGGATTGACTTCTACGGGCAGTTGTTTGGCGGCGAAAATCGTATCAGGAACAAAAAATAACACAGGCAGTAAAAGTATGCTTGCCATAAAGATATAGCGCATCTTGAGCATGATTTATTCTAAGTTGATATATTAAGATGTCAACACTTAAAATAAAAGGGTAGAGATCATTTCTCCACCCTTTTGAACTAATGTGTGTTACATTAAATCTACTGCATTATCAGAGATTTGCTTGTATATACTTTATCATCTAGTTCCAGTTTATAGAAGTAAATGCCATTTGGTACCATTCGACCAGAGTTATCGGTTCTATTCCAAATTAAATCGTATTGTCCTGGGTTAAGAATACCTTTGTTAAAATCTTTAATGAGTTGTCCATTAGTATTGTAAATTTTAATTGTTGTTTTGGACTGCTTATCGACGGAAAATGTTAGACGAACATCTTTATTTGTAGGATTAGGTGTTTGTATGGTAAGATTATTAGTATTTATAACATTATTTGAAGAAGAATTTTCTTCAACTGAAGCACTGGCTTGCATAATCCATGCAGTTATATTGCCGGGCCAAACTACTAATTTAATTTGAATCGCAGTACCTTTCGAATAAGTTCTATTACAGGTTATTTGTAATTGATGATAACCTGGTCCTCCTGACCATGTCGTAAATTGCCCGGAGGCGCCAGTATTATCCCAAAAATCTCCGACACAGAGCTCGATTCCGCCTGCATACATATCTGTATTATAAAAATTAATTCTTACTATGTCTCCTGGATATAATATATCTTTTGTCGTGGTTACAAGTCGTACGCAAGAAGGGGCGCCATTAACATGCATTCTTGCACATGTACTGCCAAGCGTGTCCATTACAGTAACTGTACCTAATGGTACAGGTCCCCAGGACGCATATTCTTGGGCAGTTAACCAATATTGAAGACCATAGTAAAAATTGGGATCCCATATTGCTTCTGCGTTTACATTGCCAATACAAATGACGAATAATACACACAATACTACATACTTCATTAATCCTCCATATTACCTTATATGCACCATATAAATTTTTCTCGTCTTTGGCTCGGTGCCGCCATATTATAATAGTTGTTAGTTATTGGTTGTTGGTTGTTGGATGAAAAGGAATATGAATCAGAAATGTAAGAATTTAGGCGGAGATTTGTATCTCCGCCTGTGCCTTTGTACGAATGCTGCTGTCCTGCCCCTTTCAAGAATTGATTTTGTTTTATCAGTCTCAATATAATTGTCACTTAGATTTTGTCAGATGAAATAAACCCGCTGCCTGTCCGGCTAAGAGTCCTTGTGTTTGTGCTTTGATGATTGATTCGTTAAATAACATTTCATAAGTCAATCCAAATTCAAATCCATACTGTGCAGAATGACTCGAAATATGTCTGTTCGTGATGTGCGCGTGTTGGCTGAATTTTGAAACCCTATTTTTCACACAACTATATAATGAGCAAATATTGTGCCAAACAAGCCGATAAACAACTTGATTTGAAAGATATTGATAAATAGAGGGTTATGAGTTGAGGGTTTTGGGGTTGAGGGGCTAAAGAATGAAGAAATGTTGTATTTATGCAATAGGTGTTGTAAAAATACCACATTTTATAGAATTGCCACGAAAATGTAGGTCGAGAATATAGAATTTAGAATGTTGAATGTAGAATGAAGATAAAAAATATTTACAAAACTAACACGAAAAATATCTATTTTAAAAATAAGAGGCGAGTTTGACCTTGTAGGTTGCCTAATAGGTAGCCGAGCAGGTTATCTAAAAGATTATCTATTAGGTGACATACCAGGTAAACTGCCTGGTAATCTGCTAAGTGACCGAGCAGGTCAGATAGTATGTAACCTAATAAGTGAGCCGGTAGGTCACTTACTGGGTGAGCCCCCGGGCTGCCTAGTAGGCAGCCTCGTAGGTCGCCAGGTAGGTAACCTGCCGGGTAACCAAGAAGGTCAGGCAGAGCCCAGAATTTTCTTGTGGTTTTTTTCAATTGAACTTACCAATTGTCTCGCTCTTGATTTATTTACCCAAAACTATTAAAATCTGGTTAATGAGGATATATTGCTTAATTGTACTTATTATAATATGTTTTATCGGCTGCAATCCGTCTTCGCAAAAACCAAAGTCTGTGAGCCAAAAGTCTGATGTCCTGCAAATATGTATAATCGATGTTGACCAGGGCGATGCGATTTTGATTATGACACCGAACCAAAAGTATATTCTTATTGACGGCGGTAATAAGTATTACGGCATAAATGAAATCAATCCGCTGTTGGATAGTTTGAAAATAAGGCGGCTTGATTATGTTTTTGCAACGCATTATGACGCTGACCATATTGGCGGGTTGGACGAAGTTATAAATCATATTAGTAAAGATTCAATTATCAATTATTGTTATGACCGGGGCGATACGGCCAAGTCAAAACAATTTCTTGAATATAAATTGTCAGCGGGCAATAAACGGAAAACAATCAAAGCCGGTGATATCATAACTTTGAATGATGTTGTTATCAAGTGTGTCTGTGTGAATGGCAAATTAATGAATGGCGATTCAATAGCGGTCAAAGATGAGAATGATTTTTGTATCGGACTGGTAATTGAATATAAGGATTTTGAGTTGTTCACGGCCGGCGATATCGGCGGCGTCAATACCGGCAATCACAAAGATATCGAAACTAAATTAGCACCCCTGGTCGGCGATATTGATGTGTATAAGGTAAGTCATCACGGCAGTAAATATAGTTCTAATTCGGTGTTGATTAATACGATTAAACCTGAAGCCGCGGTTATCTCAGCAGGAACTAATAATTATGGTCATCCCGAGCAGTCAGTAATCGACCGGTTAAGCAATGCAAAAAGCCGTATTTATCAGACCAATCAAACAGAATATGGGCAAATTCCAGCTGGTCAAGGCGTGATATTAAATGGCGATGTCTGGATTAAAGTATATGACGACTATTATGTCGTGAACACAGATACTTTTTATCTCAGACTTATTTAATCTGTTTTCAGTTGTTTTAATTTCTCGATAAAGATTGAAAACTCGTTATCATTAAACGAATCATTGCTAATGCGGACCCGGTTGCCTTTGAATAAGGTTATGCCCGGTGTTGGTTTGATTACCTGTCCGCCGAGCATAATCGTAACGATCCGGCGCTTGATTTTCTTGAAGAAATTAATCTCGGTTATCTGGCTGCGGTCAATTCTCTGCACTGTTTTGTTTTTACCGCGATACAAAGTAATGCCATTAGCGTCGAGTTCAATTGTTCGGATACCGCGCTTTTGCCAGATTAAATAGTCACTTATCATATAAATGGCAATGACGATAATGCCGACGATAAAAAGACCAAGCGTATAAAGATGCCGGATTGTTAGGAGTAATAATAAGAGGATGATACCAATGATGATGCCCGAGATGTTGACTGTGAGCAGAGACTGGGCTGAAGCGTGCATCTGGAATTTTTCGTGATTATTCATTTATTGCTTTTCGGGTATTCGGCTTCGATAATACTGCGCATACCGCCGCGCATATTGAATTCACCGCGTACAATTACCCATTTTGGTTTTACGGCTGAACAAAAATCTTTTAAAATACGGTTAATCGCATTTTCATAAAAAATACCAAAGTTGCGATAGCCGAGCATATAATATTTTAGAGATTTCAATTCAGCACAGACTTTATTCGGTTCGTAGATAATCGTAACCTTGCCAAAGTCAGGCAGATTGGTCTTGGGACAGACCGAAGTGAATTCAGGAATCTCAATCGTAATCGTGTAATTCTTGTATTGATTGAGCCAGGTTTCAATTGGCGGCAGCTTGATATCAATTCCTGCTTTAGCGTGGTTTTCGGTATAACCTAATTTGGTAGCTTTGGATTTCTTCATATCAATTCCTCACATTCGAAGAATTTAGAATATTGAATATTGAATTTTGAATAAAAGATTTATTTACTCTATATTCTGAATTCTGAATTCTATATTCTATTTTCATATTTGATTTTTAATATTTAATATTTCTTTGATTGCTTTAGGCATTGTCTTAATTAAATCTGATGCAATTAATGAGTATTCGGTCTTTTTTTCGACGGCGATATCGGCTGAGAGTCCGTGCAGATAAACACCAAGACAAGAGGCAATTTCAGGTTTGGCACCCTGGCTAATAAATCCGGCAATCAGACCAGTTAAAACATCGCCCGAACCGGCTTTGGCAAGACCAGAATTACCAGTCGGATTGACATAGATTTTTCCGGCAGGCGTGCCGATAACAGTCGGCGCACCTTTAAGCACGATTGTTAATCCATATTTTTGAGCATGGTCACGACATATCTCAATTCGATTTTGATTTACTTGTTTTGCTGAAATGCCAAACAATCGCTCAAATTCACCAGGATGAGGTGTTAAAACAATATTCAATCTTTTCGGTTTAGTAACTTTTAATAATACATCGGGCGTAATATTGTTCAAACCATCAGCATCGATTACAAGAGGTAAGTTATTTGTGAGTACAATTTTTCGTACCAAAACTTTAGTTTCAATATTTGTAGTCAGACCTGGTCCGATTGCCATGACAGTGGAATCTTGAGCAATTGCTTTAATTTTATCATATCCATCTAATGCAATACTACCTTCATTGGTTGCAGGCAATGGAATTTTGATGACTTCGGTCAGTTTTTTCTCAACCGCAGTATTGATATTCTGGGGGTAACACAATCTGACAATGCCGGCACCAGAAACCAGGGCAGCAAGACTTGTCAAACATGCTGCGCCAGAATATCCATTGCCGCCTGCGACAATCAGAACCGAACCAAAGCTACCTTTATGGCTATCTGGTTTTCTCAGCGGTAAATTCTTTTTGATGAATTTTTCGTCTAAAAGAAAAGTGTTGCCTTTGAATAGCGAGCCGTAATCAGCACCAAGGTTTGCAATTTTGATATGACCGCAGTTTGATTTTCCGGGATACAACAGATGTCCGGTTTTTAATAAAGCCATTGTAATTGTTGCATGTGCTTTGACCGCAATGCCGATGATTTCACCGGTGTCGCCATTGACGCCAGAGGGAATATCTACGGCAATTTTATAACCAGGCAATTTATTAATCAAAGCGATTGCGCTCTTATATATTCCTGACGGTGCGCCTTTATAACCGGTGCCGAAAATTGCATCAACAACGATATCGGGCTTATATTTCTTAATCAAGTTGATTTTGTTTTCAATAATCTTTAACCGCTGGTCAGCCCGGGCGATTTTTTTGATAATGTCATAATTGGTTTTGGCATCGCCATGATATGGTTTTGATTTGACGATCAAAAGCAGAATTGATACTGCCTTGAGGTCTTTTAATAAATACCGAGCCGTGACAATGCCGTCACCACCATTATTGCCCGGTCCGGCAACGATTAAAACAGCTGGGGATTTCAGATTTTTGGCTTTGAAATATTGTATTATGTTATGGGCAATTCCAGCGCCGGCATTTTCCATTAATTGTAACATCGGAATACGGTATTTTTTTGATACGGCTAAGTCTAAATCCCGCATTTGAGCATTATTGACAACTTTTAACACAGTTAACTGCCCTTGATTAGTCTGAATAACTCTGAGACCAAATCTTGTTCCCGGCATTTTTTTACGATATTGCCGTGCTTAAATATGACACCTGACTTTTTGCCGCAGGCAATGCCATAATCAGCAGTTTTTGCTTCGCCCGGTCCGTTTACGACACAACCCATAACCGCAACTTTGATTGGTTCTGTTATACTTGCAAGTTTTTTATTAACCTGACTCGCAATTTTTATTAAATCAACTTCACAGCGTCCGCAGGTCGGACAACTGATTAGTGTCGGTCCGAATTTTCTTTTACCTAAACTACTTAGAATCTCTTGCGCGGCTTTAACTTCTAAAATTGACGGTCCGGTCAAAGATACACGGATTGTATCACCAATACCCTGGTTTAATAAGATTGCCAAAGCAGTCGTATTACGAATCGCGCCTTCAAATGGCAAGCCGGCTTCAGTAACTCCGATATGCAATGGGTAAGGATATAGCTCAGCAAGTTTTTGATAGACCTCAATTGTTTCTTTTGGGTTAGCAGTTTTGGCGGATAAAACAATATTATGATAATCTTCCCGCTCAAATATTTTTAGATTTTGTTTAATGCTTTCTAAAATCGCCTGGACATTAGGATTTTTATACTTAGCTAAGATTGTTTTGGAAATCGAACCGGCATTAACGCCGACTCGAATCGGAATTTTTTTGTCCCGCGCCGCTTTGATTATTTCTTTAACTTTATAATCGGCACCAATATTACCAGGATTGATACGAATCTTATCAGCACCAAGTTTCATGCTTTCCAGAGCAAGTTTGTAGTCAAAATGAATATCCGCAACTAATGGGATTTTGATTTTATCTTTGATTTTGGGAATACTTTTTACTGCCGTGTGATTGGGAATTGCAATCCGAATTATTTCACAATTAACTTTTTCTAATTGTTTGATTTCTTTAATAACCGCCTTACTATTTTCAGTCCGGCATTTGGTCATAGACTGGATGCGAACCGGTGCGCCGCCACCAATCTGAATTGAACCGACCATGACTGGTAAAATTTTCATAAAAGACTTTTAATTTCGACTGGCGACCCGTTCTATTTTGGCACCGAGCCCGGTCAGTTTCTGTTCCAGACTTTCATAACCGCGGTCTAAATGATAGATGCGGGAGATTTCAGTTTCGCCTTCAGCACACAGGCCGGCAATAACCAGTGCGGCTGAAGCCCGCAGGTCAGAAGCCATAACTTTAGCACCAGATAGTTTTTCTTTACCATTGATGATTGCTTTATTATCATCAATTGCAATATCCGCACCCATCCGGTTGAGTTCCAGAGCGTGCAAGAATCTCGACTTGAAGATCTTTTCGGTAATATGACTGGTGCCGTCAGCAATAGTTAAAGCAGCCATAAATTGCGCCTGCAGGTCAGTCGGAAAACCGGGATAGGGTGCGGTCGTGATTGAAACCGGTTTGGGGCGGCCATTAGTTTTTACAATAATACTGTTTTCAGCATGAGTAATACTGCAGCTCATTTCTTTAAGTGTTAAGACCACTGCTTCGAGATGTTTGGGCTCGCAATTTTCAATTTCAATAATACCTTGACTTGCCACGGCAACACAGGCAAAAGTGCCGGCTTCAATCCGGTCTGGAATTGGCGTCCATTCTGTGCCATTGAGTTGTTTAACACCGGTAATGCTAATCTGAGAACTTCCTAATCCTTGAATCTGTGCACCCATTGCTTTTAAGAAATTTCCTAAATCAACAATCTCAGGTTCAAGCGCAGCGCCAATAATTGTGGTCGTGCCTTGCGCTAATGTTGCTGCCATCATGACATTGGCAGTCGCTCCCACGCTCGGGCCAAAATTACCCTCTAACAAAATATTAGCACCTTGTAACTTGTCTGTTTGGGCATCAATAAAACCGTGTTCAATATTCATTTGTGCACCAAGACTTTCCATGCCTTTAATATGTAAATCAATCGGTCTGGGTCCGATCGAACAACCTCCAGGCAGGTAAACTTTTGCCTTGTGAAATCTTGCTAAAAGCGGCCCCAAAACATAATATGAAGCGCGCATCTTTCTCACAATGTCATAAGGTGCTTCTAAGGTCATATTATGACCAGCGCAAATATCTACAGTCGAGTTTTTAAAATTAACCTGCACGCCCAGCGCTTTGAGCAAGCCAATCATAGTTTTGATATCTTGCAGCATGGGCACCTGATTAATCTGACAGGGTTTATCGGTTAACAGGCATGCGGCTAAGATTGGCAAGGTTGCATTCTTGGCATTTGAAACTTTTATTTTACCGATTAACGGCATGCCGCCTTTAATGATTAATTTATCCATTTCAAACCAACCACGAATAACGCGAATTGCGCGAATACGACAAATTGCTATTATGATTAAATATTCGTGTTATTTGTTTTATTTGTATCATTCGTGGTAAAATTCCTTTCCGTATTATTTTAACGGAGAGGGCGGGATTTGAACCCGCGGTGCCGCTTTTAACAGCACACACGATTTCCAATCGTGCTCCTTAGGCCGCTCGGACACCTCTCCACTATCTAGGGAGCAGGGAGTAGGGAGCAGGGAATACGCTCCTCTCTTCTCACTTCTCTCTATCTTCTGTATTTTATTTCTCATTCTATCGTGAATAATGGTTGTCGTCAAGATATTGACTGACTGGCGTGGTTTGCTTCAGGTAACTTTTTTTCAAGAATAATGGTACTGAATTCAGCATTCTGCCGGACTCTGATTTCACCCATCCGCACTAATTCCAGGAGGGCAATAAAAACAATTATGATTTCGATAAGGGTGCGAGTTTGCGTGACAATCTCATCAAAACTGATTCTGGTTTTTTCGGTAATAAGACTGCGTAATTCAATTAACTTGTCTTCGAGTTTGATTTCCGTTGCAACTATTTCCAGACCTGGCTTGGGAACGTTTTTCTCGAGGATTTTCTGGAAAGCCGAAATCAGAACATAAACATCACCCGCGGCATCGGGCAGTTCTTCAAATACCTGTCCGCGTCTTGGGAATAATTGCGACTGTTTCAATTCAAGGTCACTTAAAAAACCAGCCAGGCCAGCATATTTTTTATATTCGGTTATAATATCTTCCAGACTGACTTTTGCCTCGGGAATTTCTTCACCTTCTTTGGTTGAAGGCAGGAGCCGCCAGACTTTTAAGCGGATTAAAACTACTGCCATCAAGAGAAAATCAGAACTGATTTCGATATTATAATCTTTGACCTGCTGGATATAATTTAAATAGTCATCGGTTATTTTCTGAAGCGGAATATCAAAGATATCAACTTCATTTTTCCGTACCAGGTATAAAAGAAGTTCAATCGGCCCAGAGAATGTTTCGGTTTTTACTTGATATTCAGAAGACATAATTATATTTCGCTTATTTGATATGTTTTGTATCCCAATCCCAATTCCTGGGCATAATCCATGAGCAGTTGCGGATTGAGTTCGGGATAGAGTTTATCAATATTTTTTTGGGTTTTCTCCCAGACCGCCATATCACAGGCAACCGGGTCTAAAGATGCAAAAACTCCGATGTCGGGCATAATCGGTTTTTCGGTTCGGTCCATGCAATCGCAGTTTGGAGTTATCTTTAAGGCAAAGTTAAAGTGTAAACTTTTTCGGTTATGTAAAATCGCCCAGGTATATTCTGCCATTTTCTTTTGGGTCGATTCAGACGCTTCATTCCAGTTGATGCGAATCGCGCCCTCCGGACAGACTTCAATACAACTGGCACAACCAATGCACGACTTGCCTAGAACGGCACTCTGTTCAGTAATTTCAATCGCATCAACCGGGCAGACCGACAAACAAACTTCGCATTTATTACATTTATCTTTTTTAACCGTTGGTTTGGTTAAAGAATGCATTTCCAATTTTCCGCCTTTGGCAGCCAGACCCATCGCAATATTTTTAATAACGCCGCCGAAGCCGACCACAAAATGTCCTTTATAATGGGCAAGATTCAAGAGTCCGTCATAATAATCCAGACCCTTTGCAATTTTGGCGCTTTTGATATTTCGGAAATTGGTCGGCACTGCTTTAAACTCTTCACCCCGCTCGCCGTCAACAATATCAATTTTGGCACCGACATTATTTTCAGTAAAACCGTGTTTATGGGCAAGCTCGATATGGTTTGTACGGTTTTGGCGGGCGCCGCGGTATAAGGTTGATGTTTCAATCAGGGTCGGTTTTAGATTATCAGCTTTCACAATATCGACAATAGATTTCACATATTGCGGAGAGAGATGATTGTGATTGCGGTCTTCACCAAAATGAACCTTAACACCAATATTTGACTGGGCAGGAAAACTAGCCAGGAATTTTGTATGGCTAAAGATTTGTTTTAACGAACCGGTATCAATCTTATGAGCAGGAATAAAATAGACAACCCCGCACCTATCAAATAATTTTGAATTTTGAATTTCGAATTTTGAATTTATGTCCATAGGTGCGGGGTCAATTATTCAAAAACTCCATAAATTTCGGTTTTGCAGAATTTACATTTGCCATCCTGCATATTGTTTTCAATAATTGAATAACCCTGCCGTTTTAAGAGTAATTTTTTACAATTCGGGCAATAGGTATTATCATATTCATGACCGGGTACATTCCCGATATAAACATATTTTATGCCGGTTTTTTGGGCAATCGTAACTGCTTGTTCCAGGCGAGTGATTGGGGTTGGCGGTAAATTTTGCAATTTGTATTGGGGAAAGAAACGGGAAAAGTGGACAGGTATTTCATCGCCCAGGTTTTCTTTTATCCACAGACACATCGCTTTAATTTTACTGGTATCGTCATTCAAGGTCGGTACCACTAAATTGACTATTTCTAAATGCACACCCGAATTTTTAATGATTTTACAGGCCTGGAGCACGGGCTCGAGTTCTGAACCGCAGACATCCTGGTAAAAACTCGGGTCAAAACCTTTCAGGTCAATCTTTATCGCATCAACTACTTTGCATAATTCCTGTAATGGCTCGGGATTAATAAAGCCACCGCTCACTACTGCGGTTTTAATACCGGCTTTTTTTGCCAGTACTGCGATGTCATACATGTATTCATAAAAGACAATCGGTTCCGAATAAGTAAAACAGATAATCGGGATCTTTTCTTGTTGCGCATCCTGTATAACCTGTTCGGGTGTTAGATAAATATTTTGCAGGTCTTCAACCGAAGCCTGAGAAATCTGCCAGTTCTGACAGTATTTACAGCTTTGATTACAACCGGCAGTAGCTAAAGTAATCCGGGTGGCACCAGGCAGAAAATGATAAAATGGCGCCTTTTCAATTGGCTCCCGACCATAACTGCACGGTTTATTATATACGACTGATACTAAAGTTCCGTTTTGATTTTCCCGGTTACGGCAGAATCCCCGTTTTCCAGATGCAATCACGCAATTTTTGGGGCAGAGTTCGCAAATTACCCGATTGTCTTTTAATTTTGTAGAGAACATTGCTTCGCGTTGTGCAGGAGGGTTATTTTCCGCAAAAATAATTTGTCCCAGTAAAAGAAACAGGATTATAATATGATTGGTTTTAATCTTCATCTAACCGAAGCCGAGATTGCGACCAAGTAACCTAAAATAAAAGCAAGGGAAAATCCAGTGCCTACGCAACAAGTAGTGCCGAGCTTGAGCCGGGTTGGTGCCCGGTTGACTTTTTGTAGTGAGAAGAAAACTTCGCTTGAGTGGTTCGGTTGAATTTCAACTTGTTGCGTGCCGGCTCCGGCTTTGCTTAATTCCGATAAGGCGGACAATTTACCGCAAACACCGGCATTGGCAAGATTCCAGTATTTTTGCTCGATTGTGTCTGAGGAAAAAAGACTGACCGAATAACTGCCCGGCGCGAGTTTGAAATTTTGAATCGGAGTTAGACCGATAAACTCACCTTCTAGATAAATTTTTAAACCGAACGGATGGGAATTGACAGTCAGATAACCATCAGTCTGCATTTCCACGGCGTAGATTAAACTAAAGACAATTAAACCTGTTAATAGTACTTTCATTTTACCCCCTCGCAATCTGGCTGGCACCAGAATGCAACCGGTGTTGACAAAAGAATTGTATCCCGGACCAAAGGTGTTAAATCAAAAAAATCAGTTGTATAAAAATCCCGCACAAAATCGACCTCTTCCAGGTGTGAATGCATAACGGATTTTGCCGCGGCCGATTTGACATATTCCTGATAGATTTTTTCTGAGAACTCCCGCTCGAAATTTTCCAGACAGTTAACACAGCAGAGACTTAATTTGTATTTGACAGTCCCAGAAACAACAACCGTATCTCCATTTTTAAACAGGTTTACCTCGAGAATTACCGGACCGATAAAATTAAATTTAAAGATATCTAAATCCGTGTTGGTTAATTCCTGGTATATTTTCTGTTCACCCTGTTTAAGGTGCAGCAGGTTAAAAGTCAACTTTTTTCTCTTGTCTGAAGCAATTTTGGTCATGAGCTTGATTCTAAAATTCGATTGATAATATCATCGGATTTAACTCCATCAGCTTCGGCATTGAAATTTGTAACTAAACGGTGCCTGAGTACGGTCTGGCTCACGGCTTTAACATCGTCTCGGGTTGGGGTGTAACGACCATCTAAAATTGCCCGTGCCTTGGCGCCGAAAATTAAATATTGCGACGCGCGTGGTCCAGCACCCCAGCTGATATAGTCTTTAATAAATTTAAGTTCACTGTTGGTCGGCCGAGTCAAAGCCACGGTTTTTACCGCATAATTTATGACATCATCAGCAACCGGTACCCGTCTTAATAAATTTTGCAAACCGATAATCTCTTGACTGTTTAAGACTTTGTTGAGTTGCGGTATATATGCTGAAGTTGTCGATTTGACAATATCAACTTCCTGCTCTGGGGTTGGGTAATCGACATAAATCGAGAACATAAAACGGTCTAACTGAGCTTCAGGCAGGGGATAGGTGCCTTCTTGTTCAATCGGATTCTGGGTTGCTAGAACAAAAAATGGTTCGGGTAAGATATGGGTGATACCTGAGACCGTAACTTTATGCTCCTGCATCGCCTGCAATAAAGCAGCCTGAGTTTTTGGCGGGGTGCGGTTAATTTCGTCAGCCAAAACAATATTGGTAAAAATCGGACCTTTAATAAACCGAAAATTCCGTTTGCTGGTGGATGAGTCTTCTTCAATAATTTCAGTCCCGGTAATATCTGAAGGCATTAAGTCGGGTGTAAATTGAATCCGGTTAAATGACAAATCCAGCACATCAGCAAGCGTATTAACAATCAGAGTTTTGGCAAGTCCAGGTACGCCGATAATCAAGCTGTGGCCACCAGATAAAAGACAGATAAGAATTTCTTCAATGACTTTTTTCTGTCCGACAATAACTTTTTCGATTTCGGATTCGATTTTTCGGCGCGCCTCAGCCAATATTTCGACTGCTTTAACATCGCTTTGTGGTTTTTGCGTCATATCAATTGTCGTAGTTTCTTTATTCGACATAATACTCCTGTTCTATCGGTTTACTTTAACTATTATTTTACTTGATGAAAATTATGATGTCAACCCCGCACCTTTTTTTAAATGCGGTATTGACCCACGACTTCGTCGAATTGTAAATTGAAGTATGAAACCACAGACTAACACAGATGAACACAGATTTAAAGAAAAGAAATCAGTCAAATCCGTGGTTACAACTTAAAATGGAGCGAAGCAACATAGGTGCAGGGTTGACAATGCTTTTTTTTTTAGTATCCTAATAAATAATACTTTATTTTAAATATTCGGAGAATAATATGAAAAAGATACTTTTTTTAGTGCCGGTCTTTGTCTTAGTTTTTATGGGTTGTCCAAGCAATAAAGCACCGCTGACTCCAGAACGCCCGGTTGGGCCAAGGGTTGCGATTCCTAATTTTCCCGATACTTTTGCAGTCGTGACGACTGACCCGAATGATGACGATATCAGTTATCGTTTTAATTGGGGCAATGGTATTATCAGCGAGTGGAGTGAATTTAAACCCAGCGGCGATACTTATTATACTACTTATACTTATCAGATTGACGGTAACTACCAGGTAACATGTCAAGCCAAAGACCAAAAAGGAAAAACATCAGGCTGGTCTGAATATTTACTGGTCAGGTGTGGACTTGGCAGAATCCGCTGGGCATTTACCTGTCCGGATGAAGCTTTTTTCAATTCAACTGCGGCAATTGATGACAATGGTAATATTTATGCAGGCTGTGAATACGGACATCTCCATTCAATTGGTGCGAACGGCGCCGAGCGCCAAGGCTGGCCATTTGTAAGCTCGACTCAAGATGAGTTCATATCGTCACCGGCAATAGCACCGAATGGCACAATTTATGCATGTGACCGGGGTGGTAATATTTATGCGTTGACCGCAAATAAAAATATCTTGTGGTCAAAATTTGTCAACGAAGAAATTATCGCTTCGCCTGCGGTAGGCCGCAACAGCGAAATTTATATCAATACACTCGATGGACTTTATGCTTTCAGTGCTTCTGGTGGACAGATGTGGCGTAACGAATCTATTGTTGGTGTCTCTTCAGTAACAATCGACCAGAATAATTATTTGTATGTTGGGACTGAGGACGATTATTTTTATTGTCTGGATACGGCTGGTAATATAAGATGGCAGTATCTGGTTGATGACGAAATAATCTCTTCACCGGTTGCGATGCCCAATAACCGGGTCTGTGTTGGTTGTATTGATGGTCGGATTTATATTTTTCAGCCGGACAGTGGATTTATCATTCGGACCAGCTCCTACGGCACAATTTCGTCAACTCCGGCAATCGGCACTGATGGCTCAATCTATCTGACAACAGAAGAAGGAGTATTAGCGAAACTATTCCCGGATGGCGATTATGAGTGGTCTTTTTCAACCGATGGTTATAATTGTTCGAGCCCGGCAATTGTAAGATATGCGGGGGTCAATCAAGATATCGTCTATTTTTCGACTACCTGGGGAAAAAAGAAACGGAGCGACGAAGATTTAGATTCATTATACATGATAAAGGAAGACGGCACACGATTTGGCGCCTGCGCAATTCCACAAGGTTATCCTTCAGATGAAGGATTCATATCCTCACCGATGATTACTGTTGACGGAACGATTATTATTGGCGGCGGCATTGATGACAATGATATCGGCGGCTTGTTTGCTTTAACCGGTAAAGGTCTTTTAGCAAATTCCACCTGGCCCTTGTTCAGAAGGGATAGAAAAAATTCCGGAAGAATGCAGTAATTAATATGTTAGACTGTAAAAAACTACAACCAGTACCCTCAATGCCCGATTTTCCAAAAATCGAGCATCAGATATTAAAGTTCTGGCAGGAAAAAGATTCGTTTAATAAACTCCGAGCAAAAAATAAAGGTAATAAGAAATTTTCATTTTTAGACGGACCAATTACCGCGAATAATCCGATGGGCGTGCATCATGCCTGGGGCAGAACTTATAAAGATTTATTCCAGCGTTATAAAGCAATGCTCGGTTATGACCAGCGCTATCAGAACGGTTTTGACTGCCAGGGATTATGGGTGGAAGTTGAAGTCGAAAAAGAACAAGGCTTTAAATCAAAACGAGATATCGAAAATTTCGGGATCGATAAGTTTGTCAATAAATGTAAAGAACGGGTTTTAAAATACTCGGCGATTCAGACTCAACAATCAATCCGGTTGGGTCAGTGGATGGATTGGGATAATTCCTATTATACGATGTCGGATGAGAATAATTATACAATCTGGCATTTTTTAAAAAAGTGTCATGAGCATAAATGGATTTACAAAGGTCACGATGTTATGCCCTGGTGCCCGCGCTGCGGTACTGCGCTGTCTGAACACGAAATCGTAACCGAAGGTTATAAAGAGCTCACGCATCCAGCAGTATATCTTAAGTTTCCAATCAAAGGACGCGACAACGAGTATTTATTGGTCTGGACAACTACGCCCTGGACATTGTCGTCTAATGTTGCTTGTGCCGTGCATCCGGATTTGTTCTATGTCAAAGTCAAACAGGATAAAGATATATATTATCTGATTCAATCCCGTGTCTCAGTTCTCAAAGGTAATTATGAAGTATTAGAAGAGTTCGAAGGCAGGAAACTGTTCGGTCTTGAATACACTGGTCCTTATGACGAATTAGAGCCGCAAAAAGGTATTGTCCATAAAGTTATTTTTTGGGAAGAGGTAAGCGGAACTGATGGCACTGGTATTGTGCATATTGCGCCAGGTTGTGGTAAAGAAGATTTTATGCTTGGTAAAGAATATAACCTGCCCGCCATCGCACCATTAACCGAGGACGGTTATTTTTTGAACCAATTCGGAGTTTTGACCGGTATTAATGTAAAACAGAGTGCCCAAGTAGTATTTGATGATTTAAGTAAAAAAGGAATGGTTTATAAAATTGAAGATTATACCCATCGTTATCCTTTCTGCTGGCGTTGTAATTCAGAAGTGATTTTCCGGTTGGTTGACGAATGGTTCATCAAGATGGATGAACTGCGTTATCAGATTATGGAAGTAGCCAAACAAGTGCACTGGATTCCCGAATTCGGATTGGAGCGGGAACTGGATTGGTTAAAAAATATGCAGGACTGGTGTATATCGAAAAAGCGTTATTGGGGACTAGCATTACCAATTTATGACTGCGAGTGCGGTAATTTCCAGGTGCTTGGCGGCAAAGACGAATTACAAGAGAAAGCAGTCAAAGGATGGGAAAAATTTGACGGACATTCACCGCATCGTCCCTGGGTTGACCAGGTAGAAATTAAATGTGACAAATGCAGCAAATCAGTTCCAAGGATTCTTGATGTTGGCAATCCCTGGCTTGATGCCGGGATTGTGCCATATTCGACCATGCATTATCTGACCGACCGCAAATACTGGGAAGAATGGTTTCCAGCGGATTTTATTACCGAATGTTTCCCGGGTCAGTTCCGCAACTGGTTTTATGCAATTTTAGCTATGAGTACAGTACTCGAAAATAGAACTCCGTTCAAAACTTTGCTCGGTCATGCTTTGGTCAAAGATGAACAGGGTCAGGATATGCACAAATCGAGCGGTAATGTTATCTGGTTTGAAGAAGCGGCAGAAAAAATGGGTGCGGATATTATGCGCTGGATATTTGCCCGTCATAATCCACAGGAAAACTTGAATTTTGGCTATCATGAGGCTCATGAAGTAAAACGAAAACTGCTGACTTTATGGAATGTTTACAGTTTCTTTGTTACCTATGCGCGCATCGATTTACCGAAAATCAGGCCGATATCAGCCGAATCTTTGCAGGGTTTGGCATTAACCGATTTGGACCAATGGATTTTATCCCGGCTACACGGATTGGTCGGTTCAATCCGAGGGCGATGGGATGCATTTGACCCGGCTCCGGTCATAAAACACCTGGAAGATTTCATTGACGACCTATCTGGCTGGTATGTACGACGTAACCGTCGCCGATTCTGGAAAAGCGGTTCAGACAGTGATAAACTGGCAGCATATCAGACATTATATGAATGCCTGGTAACTTATATCAAGCTGATTGCACCAATTATGCCCTTCTTTGCCGAGGAATTATATCAAAACTTAGTCGTGACAATAGATTTGAATGCGCAGGAAAGTATTCATTTGACAGCTTTTCCCGAAGTGAATCAAGCACTGTGCAATCAGACTTTGGAAAATGAGATACAACTTATGCGGGAACTGATATCATTAGGACTTTCGGCTCGAAAAGCGTCTGGGCTCAAAGTACGGCAACCTTTGGCACAGGCAATTATTCAAGGATTATCTGAAGTCAAGAAACAAGCAGTTAATAAATATAAACCGATATTTCAAGAAGAATTGAATATCCGTAATTTCACATTTACGGACAACGAAAAAAACCTGGAAAGTAATTGGGTTGGCAATCTTACAGAAGGTGAACAGAATAAATATCGGTTTTTTGTCGATAGCAAATTGAGTCAAGAATTAATCAATGAGGGTCTGATTAGGGAATTGGTACATAAAATCCAAAACCTGCGCAAAAATGCAGGTTTTGATGTCGTTGACCGGATTGAATTATATTACGAAACATCGCCAAAATTAGCCGCTGCGATTGAAACTTATCATAATTATCTAACTCAAGAAATATTGGCGATAAAAACAGGTTACATAACTGAATCGAAAGAGTATGACGCTGAAAAATCTTTTGAGGTTAATCAGGAAAAAATATCAGTCCGATTAAAACGAATTAAGATTACTGGAGATAAAAGTAATGATTAAAAATCGGAAAGAATTAATTGAATTTGAAAAGAGATTGTTAAACGCAAAAAAGAAACTGCTCAAACAACGCAATTACACAAACAGTATGTTATTAAACCAACAAGGCGAATCTTCGGGTGAACTATCTGCCTACCGGACTCATGTTGCAGATATTGGTAGTCAAACCTATCAAAAAGAAATCAGTTCCCAGTTATCGTCTTATGAATCCGGGATTTTAATGCAAATCGACGAAGCGCTCAAACGAATCCGAGAAAATTGTTATGGCGATTGTATTAAATGCAGCAAATCAATCTCCAAAGCTCGATTACGGGTATTACCATACACGCAGATATGCGTGAAATGTACCAAAGAAAAAACCGCATCGAAGAAGAACATATAACGCAAAGATTTCCTGTTTTTGATAAGCAGAAATGAACATTAAATTGGAAATTGAATATGACGGGACTAATTATGCGGGATGGCAATATCAACCCAACAAGATAACAATTCAGGGTGAAATCGAGAAGGCATTAGCGCAACTCCTGCAGAAAAAACTACGGATCACCGGTGCGTCGCGTACTGATGCCGGTGTTTCGGCCTTAGGTCAGGTAGCAAATTTTGAGGTAACACCGCTCAAGGGGTTGAGTTTGGCAAAACTCCAATGCGGTCTAAATTCAATTCTTCCTAAAGATATCTGGATAAGAAAAATCAGCAAAGCTGCTGATGAATTTAACTCAAGACGGTATAGTAAATCAAAAATTTATCGTTATCGAATTATTGCCAATCCGTCACCGATACGGCAAAAATTTGCCTGGTTTGTACGGTATGAACTCGACATAAATAAGATGCGTAGGGCTGTAAAATTATTTATTCGACATAATGACTTTTCATTGTTTTGTGCAGCAAAAGATAAAAACGGTGAAGTTGACATAGAATCAATTATAATTAGTCAAAAGCGAGACCAAATCGATATTACAATAAAAGCTAATCGTTTCTTATATAAAATGGTGCGGCGGATTGTCGGTGCTTTAGTCGAGATTGGCCGGGGACATCGGAGCTTAGATGATATCAAAAAAGCCCTGGCTGGCGAAAAGCATCGTTCCCTAATCTGTGCACCTGCGCATGGTTTAATCCTTAAGAAAGTGAAGTATTAAGATGGAATCGTATCAGCAGTTTCTGAAACCAGAAGTACTTGCTAAATTAAAACAGATAGACCTAAAAGCACGTCTGGTTGTGGAGGGATTTTTAGCCGGTCTGCACCGCAGTCCGTATAAAGGATTTTCCCAGGAATTTGCTGAATACCGTAGTTATCTCCCAGGTGATGAAATAAAGCGCATTGACTGGAAGTTGTATGCTAAAACCGACCGATTTTATATCAAGGAATATGAAGAGGAAACGAATCTAAAAGCTTATCTTCTTATTGACGCCTCCGGTTCAATGCGCTATGCATCGGGCAAGATTTCAAAACTTGATTACGCATCATATTTAGCAGCAGGTCTTTCCTATCTGCTCATCAAACAGCGGGACTCAGTCGGGTTGGTAACCTTTACTACGACTTTAGACCGTTATATTCCGCCGCGTAGTAATCCGGCGCATTTAAAAGTATTGCTGCACGCAATTGACGCACTTAAAGCGGGCGGAGACACGAATCTGGCTAATACTTTTCATAAACTAGCTGAAAAAATCAAACGGCGGGGTTTGGTGATTATTCTTTCTGACTTGTTTGACAATAAAGAAAATGTCTTGTCTGCCTTAAAGCATTTCCGGCACCGTAAACATGAAGTGCTGGTGTTTCATATTCTTGATAAGAATGAACTTGATTTTACTTTTAGTCAACCATTAATATTAAAAGACCTCGAAACAAGTAAAGAAATTACTTTGGACCCCAGGGTGATTCGCAAACAATACCAAAAGACAATTAATGAATATTTTGCAGATTTTAAAATCCGCTGCCGCGAGCATATGATCGATTACAATCCTATAACAAGCGATACACCGCTCGACCGCGCTTTGTTTGAATATCTGCAAAAACGGAGCAAATATGCATAATAAATTCGAAATTCACTGATATGGGTTTTTTAGCGCCATCGCTTCTTTTGCTGTTAAGTTTAGCTACAATTCCGGTTATCATTCATTTAATCCAAAGAATCAGACTCAGAAAAATATCTTACTCGTCATTATTTTTTATAACCCAAACCAATCGCGAAACATTCAGCTGGTTACAGGTAAAAGAAATTTTACTTTTGATATTCCGGACTTTGTTTGTTTTCTTTTTGCTCTTTTCACTGGCACGACCTTATTTTGTTAAAAAGATATATACCAGTAAATCTGAAGCGAGCCGTTTAATCATATTAGACGATTCATACAGTATGGCATATCAAAATAATTTTACGCGTGCCAAACAGACGGCATTAAAACTAATCCAGGAATTAAAAAAAGGTTCTGAAGCGGCGTTTCTGACAAGTTCGGGCAGTGTCAAGGTTAATTTCACAACTGATTTTTTTTCTCTGGAAAAGATGATTGATACGCTCAGGGTTTCGTTTTCAGGCCGGTCTTTAGAGCCGTGTTTTAATAAAGGGTTAGATATTATGTCAGATGCGGTCCAGGCACAGAAAGATATTTATATTATTACTGATTTGCAGAAACGAGCCCTTGAGCCAATTCTTGAAAGGGTCAATTTTATTAGCCAGGAATCCGAGTATGACATTACGGTCGTTGATGTTGGTAAAGAAAATCATATCAATGTTGGCATAGAAGAGGTCTTTGTCAGTCCGAATTTTCCCGGCCCGGATTTTCCATCCCGACCATATGTAAAAGTGAAAAATTATTCAAATCAGACCAGTCGACGTATGTTATTTTTTAGTCTCAAGTTTTCTGAAAAGGAATCTATAATTTACAGCAGCCAGAAAGAGATTGTCCTGAATCCTTATGAGGTCAAGGCCGTTATAATAGAAACAGAAATCAGCCAACCGGGCAAATACTTATTTGAAGCATCCCTGTCGCGGGATTCATTGCCAGCTGATGACCGGTATTTTTATACCGTCAAAATAGATGAAAAAAAACAGGTTTTATTGATAAGAGATAATGCGCAGGAATCTCAATATCTTGCCAGGGCGCTCCAAACCGGTGATTTTGTTATCGCACAGGCAGATGCGCGAGCACTCTATCAGCAAAATCTCAGGCAGTATGCTGTAATCGGACTTATCAATCCGACCCGACTGAGCGTACTCGATTTTGAGCGTATTGGACATTATGTTTCTGGCGGGGGCGGTGTTTTTGCGGTGCTGAGCGAAGAAATACAAACATCAGGTTGGACCGATATCCTGAATTTAAAATTTTCTGCGCAGGGTAAACCAGTTGTCATTAGCCCACCCGGTTTTGTTTCGATACAGGAAGTCAATTACGACAATCCAATCATGGTTATTTTTAAAGATATTAATCTTTCGGCAGCGCGGTTTTACGCATACTGGGCATTGGACAATTTTTCCTCTTCTTCGGTACTGGCATATTTTTCATCAGGTAAACCATTTCTGATGCAGCCGGATAATCAGAAAATCATCATTGCCTTTACTGCGTTTGATGTATCAAAAACCGATTTTGTTTTCAAAGCGACTTTTCTGCCTTTGATGCATCGTATTTTTACTTATCTTTCGTCACCGGTTATGCAAACTGATTACCTGATTAATGATACGATAAGAGTGCAGCCAGCCAGCGCACTTGCTTTAAGAATCCGGACTCCCCATACCGAATTTTTGCAAACCCCAAACATTGAAAATGGTCAGTTTATTCTTAAATTTTCAGATACTTATGAACCCGGCTTGTATTATATCGGTGACAATGTTTTTTCGGTTAATGTTCATCCGGCTGAAGGTGACTTATCAAGAATTACTCAGGGGGCATTAAAGCAACATAATATTAAAGTGGTAACTGAAGTCGGCAGCAAAACCACGGATTTTACCCGGATATCAATTCTTTTAGCAATATTGTTTTTAGTTCTGGAATTGGTACTCTTGATTGTTTAGATTACTGCGGAGAACTGTCGATTTGGTATTACCTTTAAAAGCAATCCTGAAACCTAAAAAAGATTAACACGGCCATCGACGCGCGACCGTATATTGCGAGTTTATTTTTTCGTACTCAAAGAACCCGGTCAGGGGTACTTTTTTACACAGTTCGCTCATTCGGGAATATTGTCCCTTCGGATAAAAAAGATAAAAAACCGGCGACAGTTTGGTAAATGTTTGCCAGTGTCCAATCTCGCTTTCGTTGAGACTGCTTATTGTTTCAACTTCACCAATCATGACAATTTTGTTGGTTTGGGTATTTATGATAACAATATCCGGGTAATATTCGCTTCCTTCGTTATCCCGAACTGCTTTATTTTTTAAGGGATGATTAACAAAAGTCATCAGAGTCGGCCGGCTGGCATTAGGATAATTGTATATCGACTTTTTTAATAAATCGATTATCTCCTGATGTACTAATTGCTCTTCAATTGGTCTTTCTTCCATATTACACCACAGTATTATAATTATATGATATAAAATGAGTTCGTCAATAGTTAAATTACAATAACAAAAGTGTCTAAATTTATTACGCCGATTTTTCCGGTCGGTAAATAATTATAACGAAGGATTAACCGCGGACGAGGTGCTGAATTAAGTTCAGCATCTACATGATTTACAACTTTTTCTTTGTATTTTCGTCCTTTAATCCGCGTTGCTTACGCTGCGCTTTGCGTCCAGCTGTGTTTACCCCGCACCTATTCTTGAGATTGTGTTTATGTAATTTCATACTATATGATTATCTGCACTGCATTTGAGAATAGGTGCGGGGTAAATCTGTGGTTTCATACTTCCTCTTTACGGATAAGTAATAAAGTTGTTGACCAAAGATGCATAAAAAACTATAATAGGGTATGAAAAACATACAATGGTTTATTTTATTAATATCAATACCAGCTCTTATATTTAGCCAAAATATTCCGGTCAATATCAAGCCTCAAGATTTTACATTTATAGTATTGGGCGACCGAACCGGCGGCGCGGAGCAAGAAATATTTGAACAGGTCATTGCATCCGCAAGAGCATTAAATCCTGATTTTATCATCAATGTCGGTGATTTGATTGAGGGATATTCCCAAATCGAGGAGACAATTAGAAACCAATGGGATTCGATATTTATAAATATCGGCGATTTAAAAGAAAAATTTTTGTTTACCCCGGGTAATCACGATATCTGGGACTCTTTAAGCAAAGCAATCTATCTTGAGCAGACGGATTACCCAAATACCTATTACAATTTTTCTTTGGGCAAGAACCATTTTGTCGTGCTCGATAACAGTCTTCAGGAAAAAGTTGGCGCACCCGATTCTCTAGAGTTAGCATGGTTGCAATCGACGCTCAGTAAATATAAGAAAGCCGATAACATTATCTGTTTTATGCACCGGTCGTTCTGGAAACAAGCATATACTAACAACGCTCCGGATACTTTTCATAAACTGTTTGTTAAATACGGGGTTGATTATGTCTTTTCCGGGCATGACCATTTCTACTGTCAGCAAATCTGGGATGGCATTACTTATACGCAAGTCGGACCATCGGGCAGCCGCTTAAAAGTATATTTTAAAGAAGAGCTCGGTGCGTTTCAGCATTTTGTTAAGGTTAATGTGAAAAATAATAAGGTGCAGGTGAAACTGCTGAGAGCGGATGGTACGGAAATGCCAGCAGATTATGTTACGCTCGATAATATAAACGAAATCAAAAGCATTGAGAATGCGGTTGAGATTACACGGCTGGAAATCGGGACGAGCGATTCGATTTCGGTTATTGTAAATAACATTTCTGAGATACCAATCGCAACTAATCTGGCCTGGCATTCAGATAATGATTTGTTCAAAATATATCCTTCAGAAGAGTCAATTTTTATTGAAAGCAATAGGAGTGAATCTTACCCTTTCCATGCGGTCGTGGATAATGACAACATCTATCCTTTACCGCGAATGAGTTTTGATTATCCTTATGCCGGGGGGGCTAAAAAATACAATTTAGAGCGGATGATACCGATTAAACTAACGGCTGCTTGTTACCAGCTCAATAAACCATTAAAAATAGATGGTAAATTAGATGAGAAGATATATAAAACTATTAAGCCGTTGTCAGTGTTTGGTTCGAGCGACGGTAATGTAACAAAAACCGACCCGTGGCAGGTCTGGTTTCTATATGATAATACCAATCTCTATATTACGGCAGAGATGATTGATTATGCGCCGAATCAGATTATGACGACGATTACAAAACGCGACGAAAGAGTGTATAGTGATGACCATATTAACATCGTTTTACAGTCAATACCTGAATCTGACATGTATTATCAATTTTTTATTAATGCCCTGGGTGTGGTAATGGACCGCTCGTGCAAGATGCAAGGCAAAGATTCAAAAAGAGACACAAAGTGGGATAGTAATATTATCACTCACGCGATAATTAATAGTTCGGGCTGGACCGTGGAAATCGCAATGCCATTACAAGATTTTCCCGGTTTTAATGCTGAGGTCTGGGGTTTTAATCTGGTCCGGTTTCAATCCGGCAAGAATACGGTCAGCACTTATTCAGTGCCGTTCGAGCATAATCCGAAAACATTTGCCAAGCTACGCTTCACAAAATAAGAGCGTATGAGAAAAAACTACTTAGTTGTTTGTTGTTTGTTGTTTGTTGTTAGCATATCATACGCTTTTGAACCATCATTGAGCAAAACTAACCGCGAACAGATAAATAATGCCCTGGCAATCCAGGGTATTACTGAAAATGAGCTCGGCTTTGAAAAGAAATGGGCATTGGATAGCGTGTTCCGATTAAAAATCGTGACTGATTTAATGGATGACCCGCTTAAAACTCCGGATTATCTTGACCATTCGGTTAATTATATTGATAAGCACCAGTCGAGCATATCAAAGCAGTTATTGTTTTTGTCGCAACAACTCGATATCAATATTACGGATAAAGATATTAACAAACTCAACACCGAACTGAATCATGAATTAAAACGATATGATAATAAAAACGCTTTGATTTTCGAGCAGGTCGAAAATATTTTCCGGGCGAGTTTTACAATCGGTGATAAATATCTTAAGCAAGCGACTAAAAATTTAAACCAAGACCAGATCAATCAACTGCTTATGTTAGCGCCGGTTTTATGGGGTGACCAAGACGATTCAACTATAAATATTCTAAAAGGCGCATTACATCGCGAGTTTAATGTGCCAGTTGACACTTCGATAAAAATTGAAATCGACTCGCTACTGGAAATGGTTCAAAAATTGGACCGACATGCTTTGAGTTTATCGGGTTGTGCGATTGCTCTGGCAGTTGATAGAAGTTTGCATCTGCTCGCGGACAATAAATCCGAAATTGACGCGTATCAGCAGACAATGATTAAATCGACCGTGCCTGAGGTTAAAGGTTTTGTCTATGCCTGTGATGATACGGATTGGGGTAAGATTGTGATTGGTGGTGAAGGAGACAATATTTACGAAGACAATTTTGCCTTGATTATTGATTTAGGCGGTAATGACATTTATAAAGGACGCACGGCAAGTGGCATCGGGTTTTTATCCGCCCCATTTTCAATATGTATTGACCTGGCGGGCGATGATTTATATGATGCCAGAGACAAATCGTTTAATTTTGGCGCCGGGCTTTTTGGTGCCGGTTTTCTTATTGATTTAGAGGGCAATGATACTTATCAAGCATCGCACAATTGTCTGGGCACCGGATATTTGGGCACGGGCGTATTAATCGATAAGGATGGCGATGACTATTATACAGCTGGTTATTTTTCACAAGGCGCCGGGATTTTTGGTGTTGGTGCTTTGATGGATATTAATGGAGATGACACTTATCGCGGGGCTGAATACTGTCAGGCATTTTCTTCGACCTGGGGTTATGGACTACTTGCTGATTTTGGGGGCAATGATTTATATTATGCGGGTGGGAAATATCTGCATAAGCCGTTATTGCCAGATGATTATCGGTCTTTGTCACAGGGTTTTTCAATCGGGTTCAGGCCGGTTGCGAGCGGTGGCATCTCCTTACTTTATGACAGGTCAGGACAGGATTATTATAATGGCGGTGTTTTTGCACAAGGCACGAGTTATTGGTATGCGCTGGGTATGTTATATGATGGGGAAGGCAATGATTTTTATAACGCAACTCAATATGCACAAGGTGCGGGCATCCATCTCGCAATCGGCATTTTAATCGACCGTGCCGGTGATGACCATTATTTTTCCCGGTTCGGACCGGCGCAAGGCGAAGGTCATGATTTTTCAGTCGGGATTCTGATTGACAAAAAAGGCGATGATTCATACCTGACCAGCGGCGGACAGGGGATTGGTTTAACTAATTCATTCGGATTATTGATTGATAATGCAGGCGACGATGTTTACACAACCAAACAAAAGAATTTTGGTCAGGGCATGGCAAACTTCTCACGCGGGTTTGGCGGGATTGGTATCTTTTTAGACTTGCAAGGAGACGATATTTATCCGCGCGCATCAATCGCTGATAACTCGTCACAATGGACCCAGTCGGTTTATGGATTTGGTATCGACCAATTGGGAACACCAAGAGATATTGAAGCCGAAATCCAGGAAGAGCCAGATACGATAAAATTAAAGACCGCAACAATCGAAGATATATTCAAAGAAGCCACACTTTGGGAAGTGGGCAGTGCTAAAAAGCGGGTTAAGGCAGGTCGCGCCGAATTATTAAAACGGGGACAAGAAGCAGTCGATTATATCTTTGATAAAAAGATATTTACTAAAGACGGATTGGAATTAAGAGCAATTGAAGATTTGGCAAAATCATTAACCGATTCGACTTATACTGATTCGCTAAATAAAATCAAGATAAAACAGATGCTCTATCAATCATTATATCACAAAGACCGCTGGGCGCGGGCAAATTCGGCATACCTGCTCGGTAAAATCAAAGTTGTCGCTGCAATCGATTCCTTGATATTGGCATTCAAAGAAAATCGGATTCGAGCACGGGCAATGATTGGCGCTTTTGAAGATATTGAAGATTCAAGCGTGGTGCCGATTATTATTCCCTATTTAAAAGACAAAGATGAGCCAACCCGGATTGCTTCGGCACGGGCTTTGGCAAAACTCAAAGACCCAAGAGCAATTCCTGCATTATATGATGCGTTAAATGATAAATTCTTTACAGTCCGGATCGCAGCTGAAACCGCGCTGGTTGCAATTGGCGATACGACCCGAAAATTTCTCTTAACAAAAACAAAGGATTCAAACATTATCAGAGTTCTGGCTGTGCTCGGTGCCCGGCTGGATACACTTGAAAAAAGAACTGAGCGAGATGAAATTATAAATATCATTATTCCATACTTAAGCCATAAAAAACCAGCGCTGCGGTTAAAAGCAGTCACTGCCCTGGGTCAATTTGAAGAGGCAAAGCCGATTTTACAAGAAAAGATGGTCAGCGAAACCAATGAATTTGTATTGACCAAATATAAAGAAATACTGAAGCAATTTTAACCACAGATAAACACGAATGAACACGGATTGATTCTTCTGAAATGTGGGGCAGACCTATAGGCTTGCTTAGAAAATTAAGAGAACCACTCCGATTATTTACTCGTTTTTACCATTTTTCCCGAGTGCGAACCTATAATTTATTCCCGAATCCAGTCCCGAAGACTCGCTCCGAGTTATCTTCGTATTTACACTCGACAATACTGAGCAGGGAAAAGCCGTCTGGTCACGGTTGGCCAAAGCCGTGAACATACGAACCTGTTTGCGCCAAGTCAAGCACAATAACAATTTCGGAAGCCGACGCAAACCCAAACTCAAACGCGGGGGCGACGCCCAGAGTCACTCCCCCCGTTGCGGTCAGATGTGAGCAAAAAAGTGTCAGATTCTTCAGTCGCTTGGCGGGTTTTGCGAACGCGTGTTTGTTAATATAATTAGTGGTTAAGTGTCTTAGCCTTGACATACGGTTTTATTGAATTATACTATAATATCTTATTGATATTTGAATTTTGAATTGATAATGGGGGTGTAGCTCAGCTGGGAGAGCACTTGCTTTGCAAGCAAGGGGTTGGCGGTTCGAATCCGCTCACCTCCACCATCTTTATATTAAAAATCAAAAATTAAATATCAAAAATCAAATAGTATCAAAAACCGATGATTAACAAAAAAGAATTATACAAACAAGTTAAACCTTACCAGCATCATAAATTAGTTTTAAAACCAAAGAAATCAGCATTATTGGTTATTGATATGCAGAATGATTTTTTTAATCCGAAATCACCAGCATATACTGAGAATGTAAAAGCGATTGTTTCGAATCTCCAAATACTGGTGGCAACGGCTCGCAAGCATAAAACCCCGATAATTTATACGGCGCATTGTCACCAAGACCCAAAGCTTGACGGCGGGATGACTGCACAATGGTGGTCTGATATTCGTAACAAGCAATCACTGGTTGCCGGTTCAAAAGGTGCTCAGATTATTGACCAGTTGAAACCATTACAAAGTGAGAAGATTATTTTCAAGCACCGGTATTCAGCATTTTATAATACTGACCTGGAGATTTACCTGCGGGGATTAAGCGTAACCGATTTGATAATAACCGGCATTATGACCGGAATTTGTGTTGAGTCAACTGCCCGGGATGCGTTTTTCCGCGATTTTCGAATATTCGTGGTCGGTGACGGGACTGCGGCGGGTGAAAAAGAACTGCATATCAATTCCCTGAAAATACTTGCCTATGCATTCGCATATGTGACCGATACTAAAAATATTTTGCGAATGATTAAGAAATGATTGACTATCCTGTTCTTTTGATTTAAACTAAAGATTATGAAAGGGATTGTTTTAGCAGGCGGATTAGGAACACGGTTACAACCATTGACCAATATTACAAATAAACATCTGTTGCCAGTGTATGACCAGCCAATGATTTATTATCCGATTCAAAAACTGGCACAAGCCGGGATTCAGGATATTATCATTGTGACCGGCGGCAATTCATCCGGTGATTTTTTGCGTCTGTTAAAGAACGGCAAGGCATTTGGTTTGCGCCGGCTTAATTATACTTATCAGGAGGGTGAAGGTGGGATTGCCGAAGCATTGGGTCTGGCTGAAGAATTTGCCGAAGGCAAACGAGTCGTGGTAATTCTGGGTGATAATATTTTTGAAGACGACCTGACTCCATATATCAAGTCATATCTGCAGCAGGAGCAGGGCGCCAAGATTTTACTGAAACAGGTTCCTTATCCAGAACGGTTTGGGGTCGCAGAAATTACTGATAATAAGATTATGAGCATTGTCGAGAAACCGAAACAACCAAAATCAGATTATGCGGTAACCGGCATTTATATGTATGACCAGCAGGTCTTTTCAATAATCAAGACCTTAAAACCGTCGGCGCGTAATGAACTGGAAATAACTGATGTCAATAATCACTATTTAGAGAAGAATATGTTAACTTATGATGTTTTACCCGGCTGGTGGGCTGATGCTGGTTCGTCATTTCCAGCATACTTCAGGGCAATCAGTCTGGTCAGGGAATTAAGATTTAAAAATAATAACGCTTCAATGAAAGAGTAGTCTTATCGTCAAATAGACGTCCTTAATGTCAGCAAAGAAAGAAAAAAAAGTTATCTTGATTGACGGGCATTCTCTGGCATACCGGTCTTATTTTGCCTTTATCCGCAGCCCGTTGCGTAATTCCAAAGGACAGAACACATCGGCAGTTTTTGGCTTTGTCAATTCCTTAAAAAAACTGTTTACCAAATTCTCACCCAAATATATGGCAGTGGTCTTTGATTCGGGACGGGAAACCTTTCGAAATAAACTATATCAGGAATACAAGAGTGAACGACCAGAAACACCGGGTGATTTAGTATCGCAACTGCCATTAATAAAGGAAGTAATCTCAGCTTATGGGCTGAGGACTTTAGCAAAAGAAGGTTTTGAAGCAGATGATATTTTAGCCACGATTGCCAATCGTTCAGTAAAACAGGGCATGCAAGTTTACATCGTAACATCTGATAAGGATTTGTTTCAGCTGGTTAATGATAACATATTTATCTATGATGTGTATAAAGATATAATCTATGACCGGGAAAAGACTAAAGAAAAATTCGGGATTAAAGAACCGGCTCTGATTCGGGATATTCTGGCTTTGGCAGGAGATTCGATCGATAATATACCGGGTGTGCCAGGTATCGGGATTAAAAGGGCGATTGATATTATGCATAAATACGATTCGTTTGAAGCCGCGCTTGCCCAAGACGAACGGCTCAAAGAGCATAAAGAGATTGCCCAGGTGTCTCGATTATTGGCAACTGTGAAGACCGATGTCAAAGTCCAGTCTTCAACCAAGCAACTGCAAATAAAGAATAAAGATATCCCTAAATTAATCAGATTGTTTAAAGAACTGGAATTTGGCTCGTTATTAAGAGAGTATGCCGGTGAAGTTAAGTCAGGAGTATATCAAGAGCCGCTATTTAAAGACACTAAGAAATTGGATATTGAGATAAAATCACAAAAAGAATCAGACTGCTTCGGATTTAATTTTTCAAGCGAAGGTTTTTTTGTTTGTGAGGATAAGGATGTTGTTAAGATTAGCAATAAAAACGAGATTAAAAAATTATTAATCTCGGATAAATTAAAAATTGGATATGATATCAAATCCCAGATGCATGAGCTTGATAAAGCAGGTATTCTTATTAAACCGCCTTATTTTGATACGAAAATCGCATCCTGGTTACTGGATTCGAGTCGCAAGCGGTATGAGATTAGTGATTTGATTTTACAGCATTTTCAGATTATTCCGACTGCGGTATCAGAAGCGGAAAAAGCACATTTCAATTTAATGTTATATCAGAAATTGGAATCCGAGATATTGACTCACGGTTTAAATCGGGTTTTGTCTGAGATTGAGATGCCTTTGGTGAGAGTGCTTTTTGATATGGAAAAGCGGGGCGTAAAAATTGACACGCGGCTATTTGAGCAGATGTTAACGGAAATTGAAAAAGAGCAGAAATCATTAAAACAATCAATCTGCCAGAAAGCCGGTGTTGATTTTAATATCAATTCACCCCAGCAGTTATCCAAAGTATTATTTGAGAAGCTTGAACTGCCCAAACCAAAACGGACTAAAACCGGTTATTCGACTGATGCAACCGTGCTTGCCGAACTGGCTTTGAAATATCCGATTGTGCAAGATGTGCTGCGCAACCGGGAGATTACTAAACTGCAGACGACCTATTTAAAACCGATGTGTGAGTTAATTAAGAATGAGACTGAACGTATCCATTGTCAGTTTAACCAGACCGGTACTTCAACTGGCCGATTATCTTCATCCGAACCAAACCTGCAGAATATTCCGATTAAAGGTGATTTGGGTAAAAAAATCAGACAGGGTTTTATAGCCGAAAAAGATAACTTATTAATATCCGCGGATTACTCGCAGATTGAATTGAGAATACTGGCATATATTTCAGAAGACCAACGGCTCAAAGATGCGTTTTTAAAAGGTGAGGATATTCATAACCGGACCGCAGCCGCAGTGTTTAACAAGCGGGAAGACCAGATTACAGAAAACGAGCGGCGCACAGCCAAGATGGTCAATTATGGTTTGATTTACGGGTTATCAGATTATGGACTGGCGGCAAGTTTGGGTATTGACCAGTTTGAAGCGAGAAGAATCATTGACGGTTTTTTAAGTATTCATTATCATGTTGCCGAGTGGCGCGAAAAGACCGTCGAAGATACTAAACAGACCGGTTATGCAAAAACTATTTTCGGACGCATCCGACCTTTTCCAGGAATTTTTGCCCAGAACCGAATTATCTATGAATCGTCGGTTCGGGCGGCAATCAATCATCCGATCCAGGGCTCAGCCGCTGATATTATTAAAATCGCCATGATTAAAATAGATGAAGAGTTAAACAGACAAGGATTTGAAGCAGGACTTATTATTCAAATCCATGATGAGTTATTACTGGAAATAGAACAGAAAAAGATAAAAAAAGCAGAAGCAATTGTCCGAAACATCATGAGAGAAAAATTATTAGGCGAGATACCATTGGAGATAAATATCGGTATTGGCAAGAACTGGGCAATTGCGCATAGCGAGGCAAAATGATTATAAGAAAAACCACAGAGACACGGAGACACAGAGAAAGATGATTAAAAAATTTAAGCAAAAGAAAATATTGTTTGCTTTTGGGACCAGACCAGAAGCAATAAAATTAGCGCCGGTTATTAAAGAACTGCAAAAAGATAAAAAGCATTTTAAAGTGGAAATCTGTATCACTGCCCAGCACCGGCATATGCTGGACCAGGTGCTGGATATTTTTAATATCCGGGCTGATTATGATTTGGATATTATGAAACAGGGCCAGACTCTGTTTGATATTAATATCCGGATTTTACGGGGCTTGGAAAATTTGTTAGCTAAAAATAAACCGGATATGATTTTTGTACAGGGCGATACGACCACGGCATTTGTCTCAGCTCTGGCGGCATTTTACTTAAAAATACCGATTGCGCATGTCGAAGCGGGTTTGCGGACTTATGATAAGTTCTCACCATTTCCGGAAGAGATGAACCGAAAACTGATTACCCATTTGGGAGATTTTCATTTTGCACCAACCAGGCGAGCAAAACAAAACTTGCTCAAAGAGGGTATAAAGGCAGAACATATTATTGTGACCGGGAATACGGTTATTGATGCGTTATTATTATGTTTAAAAATGAATCCTAAGTTCAAGTTACCATTTCTTAAGAAAATAAAACCTGGCAACCGGATTATTTTAGTAACCGCACATCGTCGGGAAAGTTTTGGCATACCATTTGAAAATATCTGCCAGGCATTGAAGAGTATTGTGCAAAGAAATCAAGATGTAGAAATAATCTATCCAGTGCATCCGAATCCTAATATAAAAAATCCAGCTGAAAAGATACTGGGCAAGACTGAGCGGATTCATTTAATCGCACCCCAGGATTATTTGCCATTTGCCCATTTAATGCAAAAATCGTATTTGATTCTTACTGATTCTGGCGGAATTCAGGAAGAAGCACCCGCCTTAGGTAAACCGGTTTTGGTACTCAGAGAAAAGACCGAAAGACCAGAAGCGATTGAAACGGGTACTGCGAAGCTGGTCGGAACCTGCAAGAAAACAATTATTGAGACTACGGAGATGCTTTTGAACTCTAAACCGGCATACAATAAGATGGCAAAGGTTAAAAATCCGTTTGGTGACGGCAGAGCGAGTTTGAGAATAAAACTCTTTTTGGAAAAATTGAAATCGAAGTTTAATCAGGTCTAACTTCTAATTTTTATCTTTACCTCGGGGGGGGGTATTTTTAATTCGGTTCCGGTACAATAAGACACCTATCGCTTTTTATATGCAGGTTAAACTTTTCTTGCCCTAATTACCTCGCAGTTGTTGATACCTGCTGTTATGTCGTTGAGGGTAATGATTTCCGCCTCAAACCCGTTCGGCTTTAAAAATTTTTGTATTAAATCATCTTTGCTAAACTGAGTGTATACGAGAGCGCCGGCAGTTCTTAAGGGGTCGATGTGAAACAGTTCTGGTAAAATTTTCGAGCCGTCGGGAAGTATTCGGGTAACAGAATGACCCCGGACCTCAAACGGGATGGTGAAGATAAACAACCCTTTTTTCTTTAACACTCGATTAACCTCGCAAAAGGCGCGCATTGGGTCTGGAACATGCTCTAAGATATGCTCAGTGATGACAATATCAAAAATTTCATCAGGAAAAGTTAACTTGGTCAGGTCTTCGCAACGGATGCCATTTTGAAATGAGCCGGGCTGAGTTTTATCAAAGTATTCGGAAACGATAAAGTTTCTTTGATTCAATGCGTTAGCCAGCATTCCGTATCCAGAAGCAATATAACCACAAAGCAAACTATCCTTGTTAAAGTTAAGAAGATTTGTCGCGGGTGTTTGGCTTTTATTTTCTAGCAGAAGTACTTTTGCGATTACCCGACTTCTCGCATTTGAGCCGCAGTGTAAACAAAAAAAAGTTTCCGAATTTTGCCCAAAATCCCAAAAAGAAGTATCGCGACCACAAACAAGACATCGTCCTTTAAATACCCGATGATAACCACGCTTGGCAAAAGGGTTTTTAAATATGAAAAATAAAATCTTAAATTTCGCTCTAAGATAATTATGTCGTAGTAAAAAAATTCTGATTGTTTTAAGCATAAAAATCAGTTCTTATTAAATTTTACATCAAATCTAATCGAAGTCAATGATATTAATAGTTGCGAGGGTTCTATTAAACTTGTTTTTAATATGACAAGATGGTATTGACATTGTAATGGTTTTAATTTAAACTTGCTTTTATGGAAACTTTATTGAGATACTTGAATGTCATTGTTAAATATCGGAAATTGATATTTTATAATGTACTGATTTTTATTGTCGTGGCGGTAATTATCAGTTTAATTTTACCGCAGAAATTCAAATCAACAGCCCAGATTTTGCCGCCATCTGAAGATACCGATGTTTTTGGTGCATTATCTTCAGCCGGATTATCGATTCCGAAATTAAGTCGGTTAACCCGGGCTGGTAATTTTTTTGGCGGTTCCACACCATCGGATTTGATTGCCGTGATTTTACAGAGCAGGACTATCTTAGAGCGGGTTGTGATGGATAATGATTTAATCAAGGTGTATAAAGTCAAAAAAGGTATTGAGCCGGCAGTCAAAACCTTGGCTCAGGCTACCAGTATTAAAGTTGGCGAAGAAGGCGTTTTGGAATTAACGGTTAAGGCAGAAAAACCAAAATTAGCCGCAGACATTGCAAATAGTTATATTTACCACATCGATAAATTCTTAAAAGAATCAAATATGAGCCGCGGCCGTAATATGCGAGTATTTATTGAAAAACGGTTGGAAACTGCAGAACAAGAACTAAAACAAGCCTCTGATTCATTACGGGTTTTTCAGGAAAGAAATAAACTGGTTGCCCTGGATGAGGAAATTCGGGCGGTTATCGATATATATGCTAAATTGAAATCAGAGCTCTTAAAACGAGAGATAGAATTGGCAATATCTAAAGATATTTCGACCCAAGATAATCCATTTGTTATATCAACCAAGCGGGAAATCGACGAATTTAAACGACAACTCAATCAGATTGAGATCGGCCGACAGACCAAAGATGGTTTTGGCGCGGGTTTTGCAGTAGCGTTCCAAAAACTACCCAGTGTTGGTCAAGAATATGCCCGACGCTTGCGTGATTATAAGGTTCAAGAAGAGGTTTTTGCACTCTTGTTACAACAGTTTGAACAGGCAAAAATACTTGAAGCACGGGACACGCCGACGATTACGATTCTCGATTATGGACGGGTACCTGAGCGGCGCAGTTCACCGAAAAGAAAATTAATCGTAGTTTTTGCTTTGGTTCTAAGTCTTGTGATTAGTTCAATGTATGCATTTGGAAATGAATATTGGCATAATCTAAAGACAAATACTGAACAAGGGCATGAAATCAAACGGATAATCGAGACGATTAAAAACGATTTATCGAGAATACGCAATAAATTCCGACGAAAAGCAAAGACCAAAGAAAAATAAGAAAGTTGCCAAATTACGAATCATTTGGTAAGTTAGGTTTCCAAGAAAAGTTTAACTTCGGTTGAGAAAATGAATTCACAGTCAATCAGCACTCCTGCGCAGTTGTCACTTAAGAAAATATTACCAGTAATGTTGCTGGTGCAATTGTTATTTTTCCTGCTTGTGATGCTGGCACCGATAAAAATAACTGTGGTCGTTCTGAGCGGTATTGCCGTGATTATCATTTATCTGGTAACTCCTAATCCATTGATAACATCAATAATATTGTCCGTGGTCGTAGCGATAATTTTACCGCAATCATTTGGTCGTGCCTTAGGCATAAAAATCGAAGAGATTTTCCCGGTAGTAACCTTGTTTTTCTTGATTTTAACATATTTGCAGAATGATTACGATAAACAATTAACCAGCCGCGTGACGACTAACCAGATAGGCAAAATGGGTTACTGGTTACTGGCTTTTCTGGGAGTGATTTTTATATCGGCAGTTATGGGGTTGATAAAAGACCGAACTAAAATATTGGTTATCGATGAATGGATGATGTTTTTTGCCTGGGGTTTTTATTTTGTGGTTATTAAAAGTAATATCTCAGACGAGAGCATTAAATATATTTTATATACCATAATTATCAGTTCGGTTTTAGTAAGTCTTTATTACATATTTGAATTTCGGAGTCTGAGTGGTATTGCCCGATTCCGAACCGACCAGCAGCATATTTTTAATGTTACGATACCTTTATTATTCGCAGTTTTTCTGTATCACACTAAGAAACCGATTAAAACATTAGCCATTGTCTTAATTATACCAATGATTATTGCGGTCTATATTACTTTGACCCGCGCGCTCTGGTTGTTGATACCTTTGGCATTAATTTTTCAATATTTTTATTATATTCGGAGTAATATTCGTTATGCCAAAATTGGCCAGTGGCTGTTCCCGGTCTTAATAATCGGAACGATTGTCGTAGTCGGATTATTTTTATTAAACCAGATGCTTGGGGTGCAAAACTTACTCGGCGGTCGGTTAGCAACTTTTAAATTTCTCGAATATGACCCATCACTTTTGGCAAGAGTTGAACTTGGATATTATGTGTTACAGCGATTTCAGGCAGCACCGCTGTTCGGGACCGGTTTGGCTGATTTCTTACGCTATCTTTATTACCCAACTTTAGGTAGATTCAATGTTTATTGGCTGGATAATTCTTTTTTGCAACTGATATGGAAAACCGGATTGGTCGGTTTGTTTGTATTCTCGATATTTATATTCTATTTTCTAAAGCGATGCTGGTTTGTCTTGAAAAACGCGCTCAATCAAACCGATAAGATACTTGGTTCGTCAATGTTATTTTCCTTTATTGCCCTGGTTATCAGCAGTTTTCAGTGCGCGATTTTGGTCGGTTACCGTTTCAATTTTGTCTGGGCAGTGCTCTTTGCCATTATTGAAATCCGAGCCCAACAAATCAAGGCAATTAAAAAATCAGCGGGTTTAGCTATTAACCCGGAAATAGCAAAGTAAAAATAATGGCAAACAACGAAACCGCAGTTGTTTCACCCGGCAAAAAATTGATAGTTGGCAGTGGTTATTCGTATCTCGCACTACTCATCAACAAAGCAGCCGGGGTTGCGACTTCAATCTTTTTGGCGCGGACCTTAGGACCAACCAATTTAGGCATGATATCAATTATCAATTACCTGTTATTGCTCTTGCTTTTTTTTACCGGTTTTGGAATCCCGACTGCCTGCGTTAAACTTATTTCTGAATACGAAACAAGAGGGGATAACAGTCAGACCAGCCGATTTATCGTGATTGGATTTTTATTGAACTTGGTGTTGATTATTACGCTTTCTGCGCTGTATTTGATTTTGGCATCGACTTTAGCATTAAAAATATATCAAGAACCCCAGTTAATTCCTTTAATTCAATTAAGCGTGATTGCTTTGTTCTTTTTCTCGTTCAATCAATATGGTAACTCGATAATTCAGGGTTTGGCTGAGTTTAAAAAACTGTCTTTGCTAGCGACTTTTACCTCGGTCTTTGGTCTGATTGCCTTAGTCCCGTTAACAAAAATATGGGGTATAAAAGGACCGGTTTTGGCGCAGGGAATAAATAGCATTGTGTCTTTTTTTATACTCGTTAAAGTAATCAAAACGCTCCAGGCAAAACACGGGGTATCTCTGTATATCTCAAGACAGAAAATCAAAGATTTTCTCAAGCCGTATTTTCAAAGATTATCCAGGACTGCAATACCGATATTTTTATCCGGTCTGGTCATGACTCCGGCCTTGACGATTCTGACCGCAATCCTGGCAAGGCAACAGGGTTTTACCGAGGTCGGGTTTTTTAACATTGCTTATTCATTGACACAATTTATTTTGTTTGTGCCGAGTGCGGTCGGTACTGCTTTTATTCCATTGGCAACAAAACTTGCGCTGGAAAACAGGGAGCGTTTGAACAGTTTTCTCTTAAAGAGTATTTACGGAGTTGATTTAATCGTAGTTACCATCACTTTCTTAATCAGTCTGTTTTCAAGAGAAATCATTTATCTCGTTTATGGCAGCGAGTTTTTACCCGCCCAAAACATCTTAATTCTATTGTCAGCCGCAGCGTTTCTTTCCAGTTTTGGTTACATTTTCGGTTATTATCTAATCGCAGTTAACAAACTTTGGTTTGCGACTGGTTTAAATTTCTTGTGGTTTATCGCGATTATCGGACCGGCATTGATTTTTATAAAATACTTTAAATTAGACGGGCTGGGATTGAATTATATAATATCGTACACGATATTAGGCATTGTGATACTCATATATATCTGGCAGAAAATCAGAGTCAGGATGAAACCGCTTGTTTCTCACCTAATCGGCGGCATGATATTTTTAATCGCGTTGTATCTTATGAAGGCGTATTCGGTTAGTTATATTTTTCAGTTAATCTTATTACCGTTTTTCGGCTTATATTTGTGGTTCTTTTTGCGAGTATTGCTGAGCACCGGCGATAAAAACATAATTAAGAATCTATTAAGAATATAGGATGACGAACTTGCACAAATTTGATTTAGCTTTTTTCGGGGCAGTTCCGTATGACCATCTCTTGCGCGGTCGGACCGGGGCGTTTGTTGATAATTTAGTTAAGCAGGGATTTTTTGTCTATTATTTCGAGATACCGCCGGCGTCAATTCTGCAGATCGTCAAAGAGCCGACTTTTAAAAAACGAGGATTTATAAAATTCTTCTGGCCACCAGTAAAAGTTACAGAAAATTTGGCGACTTTTGCTTTTCCACCAATTTTTCCGGCATCAAGGTTTGATACGGGCTGGATAAAAAATCTTAATGTCAACCGATTTGTCCGGCGGATTCGCAATAAATACAGTCCGTTGGCCAAGAAAAAGAACCGACCGGTCGTTGCCCTGGTTGTGACACCTTACTGGTATGAGATAATAAACCGGCTTCAGTTTTCAATGCTCATCTATGATTGCATTGATGATGTCAAAGTGTTTTGCAAAGAAAAGCATATTGCCTATTTTACCGAATTGCAAAGAAAATTAGTGGAAAAATCTGACTTGACCATAATCTCGGCGCATAAATTACGAGACGATATTTTAGCAGTCGATAAGAACGCACAGATTGAATATATTGCCAATGGCGTGGATGCCGATTTCTTTATTCGAAAAGGGCATAATGCTCCGATACCCGAAGCGTTAAAAAATATGCCCAAACCAATAATCGGTTTTATCGGCTCTCTGTTTCACTGGGTTGATATTGATTTGATTGCGAAAACTGCCCAGACCTATCCGAATTATTCTTTTGTCTTAGTCGGGCCGGTACATGAAATAACGATTCCTAAATTACCCAATATCTATCATCTCGGAGCAAAACCTTATGCAGACATACCTGCATATGTTAATGCTTTTGATGTTTGTTTAATTCCTTTTATTCAAGACCCGTTGTCGGATAAAGTTGACCCAATTAAAGTATATGAATACCTGGCACTGGGTAAACCAGTCGTGGCGATTAATCTGCCCGAACTCGAAAAGATGAAGGATTTAATCTGTCTAGCTAAAGACGATAACCAATTTATTGCGATGACTAAACAGGCTGTTTTTGAAAATAATCCGGAATTAAGAGATAAACGGATTCAGTATGCGAAGGAAAATTCGTGGAATGCGCGGGTTAGCGATTTAATTAAGGTTGTAAGTTCGCACTTGAACGATAAACTTAATAAATCTTTAAAAGGATACTAATATATGCAGATAATTTTGATTAACACAGACGTTAAATCCTTTGTATCTGCGAAAATCTGCGTGCCCCAAAAATGAAAATCGCAATTGACGCTTTACCGGCAAAATCCTTGCACCACGGTATGGGTACTTATATCTATAACCTGCTAAAAAATTTAATCTCATTTAACTCAGGTCACGAATTTATTATTTATAAAAAACCTGAGGTGTTTACTGATTTGGAAAAAGACCAAAATCAGCAGGTGCAGTTCCGAAATATTAAGAAGAGTCGGAACCAACGGGTTTTGTGGGAATATACAACTTTACCAAAATTACTCCAAAAAGAACAGGTCGATATTTTTTGGGGACCGAGTAATTTTTTACCATTGCGAAAAGCGTGTAAATATGTCGTGACGATTCATGATTTGTCCAGTTTTACTTATGCCGATACTTATCCTTACTTACGGCGCAAGTATTATCAATACATAATCAAGCAGGCAGTAAAACGGGCAGATTTAATCGTAACAGATTCTGAATTTTCCCGGCAGGATATCGTCAATACTTTCTCAATTCCAGCTGAAGAGGTCAAAGTTATCTCTTGCGGCATTGATGATATTTTTCAACCGATTGATTGCTCGGACAAGCATACACAAATCAAAAGCAAATATAAATTACCCGACGATTTTATCTTTACCCTGGGCGTGATCGAGCCCAAGAAAAATACACAACGGTTGGTTCAGGCATATACCCAGCTGAAAAATAAACATGTCGATTTGCCCAAATTAGTAGTCGGCGGTTCGAAAAAATACGGCTGGAAAAACCGAAGAATCTTTCAACTTGTCGACGAACTTAAACTCAAAGATTCAGTTATCTTTACAGGTTTTATTGAGCACCAAGATTTACCAGTTATCTACAGCACGGCAAAATTATTTATCCTGCCATCGCTTTTTGAGGGTTTTGGTTTACCGGTTATCGAAGCAATGGCATGTGGCACGCCGGTCATTACTTCAAATACTTCGTCATTACCAGAAATTGCCGGCGACGCCGCAGTTTTAATCAACCCTTATGACACGGAAGAGATTGGACAGGCGATAATTAAGGTCATATCTGACCAACAATTACAAACAGAGATGCGGGCAAAAGGATTTAAAAATGTCAAAAGATTTTCATGGCAAGAGTCAGCCCATGAATTATTAGATGTCTTCGAACAAATTGGTAAAAAATAATCATGCGGTATAAGCGTTTTGTTTTAGGTTTTGTATTGTCTTTAATGACAATGATGATGGCAGGTAATTTACAGAGCAATAAAACAATCCAGGGATATCCAATAAACATTCTCATCGAAACTACGGCAGACTGGACTGACTTACAATTTAACAATACTGATTTTCATTATTTGGGCGATACAATTCTGACCCAAAATCCGGTTTTAATGGGTATCTTATCTTTGCATAAAACAGCGTATGATTCGACTCTAACCCGAGCCGAATTCAGAATTATGTTTACCCAGAAATTACCTAAAGCTGTCAAATTCTCAATCCGTAAAGGCGGGATTGGACAAACCAAAATTATATTTCTGACTCCAAAGCAGGAAACAATCGCAGAGTATGTCAATACAAAGAACATTCCTGGTGATGTGCAAAATCAGGAAAATTTTATTTTAAGCAGAAAAGAAATAGAAAAACATTATAATATCAAACAACCGATTCTACACTATTTAGGACAGAATAGTTTGACACTTCAAACTGAAAAGTTAGTGCTGGCATTTTATTTTCCCTGGTATTATCCAGAGAACTGGTCCTGGCCGGGTAAACTGGCGATTGCGCACCAACCCCGATTAGGTTTATACTCTTCGTCTGACCCGGAGATTGTCAAAACTCATATTGACTGGGCAAAAAAAGCCGGCATTGACGGTTTTATCTGTTCCTGGTGGGGCATTAACTCGGTCACTGACCAGAACCTGAAACTCATCGCAAATCTATGTCAGGAGCGTGATTTTAAGTTTACGGTCTATGTAGAGCAGGTTAAAAACACTGCGGATTTGAAAAAGTCAATGGGTTATCTGGATTCTGTTTATGCCGAGCATACTAATATTATAAAACTTGGCAACAAACCAGTGATTTTTATTTATAATCGGGTTTTAGATTCAATTCCGCTCGAATCATTACGCTTGGAAAAATTTGATTTCGCAACCATAAATTACGGATATAAAATAAGTAATTTGCAGGGATTTGAAGGTTATCACGAATTCTTACCACCTTATCAAAACGGAGATAAGAATGAAAAATTCTATCGATTGGCAAGACAAGTCGCGGACAGCAAAGGAAAAATATTTGCAGCACCGGTTATGCCTGGTTTTAATAACTGTTCGCTCGTGACACCGGGTACTTTGATTGACCGGAACAAAGGTAAATATTATAAAAAGTTATGGGACGCAGTTATTGCCGCACAACCAGATTGGGTCTTAATCACATCGTTTAACGAATGGTTTGAAGGTACGGAAATCGAACCGAGTCTTGAATTTGGCGATTATTATTTAAATCTGACAAGACAATACGCACAAAAATTTAAATCAAAATAAGATGAGAATTGGTATTGATGTCAGCGTATTACGCGAACCGGCCCGCGGGGTTGGTCATTATCTGCTCAATATTCTGAACCGTTTGTCAAAGTTTGCCCACAACGACCAATTTTTCTTGTATTCGCCCAAACCGATTGTGTATGATTTTTCGGATTGGCACAATAAACATTTACGATGGGGCAAGACAATTTTACCCGGCGCATTCTGGTTGCAAACACAGGCAAAGCGCTTCATAAAAAAAGACCGGCTCGATGTTTTTTTCGGCCCAGCGCATATTTTACCATTACGATTACCAGCGGGTATGAGAAAAGTTTTAGCTGTGCACGATTTGGTCTCGACGTTATATCCCCAGACAATGGCAAATTATAACCGGTTTGTGCACAATCTCTATTTTCAACAATCAGTACACCAGAGTGACCATATTATCACGATGTCAGAACATACCAAAAAGTCAATCATTGATAATTTCAAATTCTGCCCGGACCGGATTACGGTAATTTATGAAGGGGTTAATCCTGATTTTAAGTTATTGCCAAAACAAGAGGTGCAACCGGTTTTACAACGATACCAGATACAAAAGCCGTATTTTTTAGCAGTCGGCACTTTGGAGCCGCGCAAGAATTATCCAGTGCTCTTGCAGGCATTTAAGCATTTTAGCAAAGATTATGACTTAGTTATTATTGGTAAACAGGGCTGGAAAGCACAAAAGATTTTTAAGATGATTTCAGATTTACAACTTGAAAAGAGCGTCAAAATTCTGGGTTATGTCCATGTCAATGAGTTACCGCATTTCTATAATGGCGCCGAACTTTTTATTTTTCCATCTCTTTATGAAGGATTTGGATTACCCTTAGTCGAAGCAATGGCGTGCGGCGCAGCGGTGATTTGCAGTAATGCGTCATGTTTACCAGAAATCGGTGGAGATGCGGCGGTTTATTTTCATTCGCAATCAGTTGACCAACTCACATCAAAAATAGAGCAAGTATTAACCAGTCCGCAATTAAGGCAATCATTAAGAGAAAAAGGCATCAGGCAGGCGTCAAATTTCAATTGGAATATTACCGCACAAAAGACTTTAGCAGTTTTGAAAGGACAATAATTTGCAAGAAAAAAAACTATCCATAATTACTCTCAGTTATAATACAAGGGATTTGACTTTACAGTGTCTTGAGAGCATTAAACAAATTGGTCAACGGCAAGATTGCGAAATTTTTATCGTGGATAATAATTCGAGTGATGATTCAGTGCCGGCCATTAAAAAGTCTTATCCCTGGGTGCGACTTATTGAAAACAAAGAAAACCTCGGTTTTGCCCGTGCTAATAATCAGGCAATCAGATTAGCACAAGGTCAATATATTCTGCTTTTGAATTCGGATACTGAAAATATTGATAATGGTATTGAAAAGACGCTTGAATATCTGGAACAAAATCCGCAGTTGGATGTCGTAACCTGCCGGGTTGAACTGGCTGACGGCAATTTGGACTGGGCATGCCATCGCGGTTTTCCGACACCCTGGGCATCGTTCTGTTATTATGCAAAACTGGAAAAATTATTTCCCAAAAGCCGATTATTTAGCAAATACCATCTGACCTATCAATCATTATCTGAACCGCACGAGATTGACACGCCGAGCGGTTGTTTTTATCTGGTGCGCAAAAGCACGATTGACAGAGTCGGCTTATTAGACCAAGACTATTTCTTTTTTGGCGAAGATGTTGACTGGTCATATCGGATTAAACAAACCGGCGGTAAAATCTATTATTATCCAGAAGCAAAAATTATCCATTACAAAGGCGTTTCGTCTGGTATTAAAAAAGAGACCGCAGAAAAGACTAAGGCATCGGCAGAAATTAAAAGAAAATCGGTTAATTATTTTTACGACGCAATGAAGATATTTTACACTAAACATTATAAAAACAAATATCTGTTTGTTGTTAACTGGCTCGTGTATGCCGGGATTGCGATTAAAAGAAAAATGAGTCTGCGTAAATTGAGCGTATAGAAATGGGGGATGGTTTGATAGAGCAAAAGATTATCAATTATGAAGGCAAACAATATCAAAGAATCGCGGTCAAAACCCATATCATTACTGAAAAAGATAATATTGACGATGTGATTGAAAAATATACCGCAACAATATGTAAGCCTGGTGATATTATTACGATTAGCGAAAGCGTGGTCGCAATGACGCAAAACCGGGCAATTTCCACCAGTCAAATCAAACCTGGTTTATTAGCAAGAATCTTGTGGCGGTTTGTAAGAAAAGTGCCGTATGGTATTGGCTTGCGTAATCCGTATTCAATGCAATGCGCGATTCAGGAAACCGGCTCCATGCGCATAATATTTGCCGCAATGGTGAGCGCAGTTACTAAATTATTAGGCAGGCGCGGTGATTTTTATCGTATCGCAGGAAAACAGGCAAGAATGATTGATGCGCCGGGTACTGCCGGCTTGAAAGAATATCTGGATTGCGTGATTTTAGGTCCGAAAGACCCGGATAAGGTCGTGCAAAGACTTGCTGAGCAGACAAAACTACCAGTTGCGATTGTCGATGTCAATGATATTACCGGTTGCTGGGTCGTAAGCGTTTCGGACAAGAAATATACTAAATTAATCGAGGGGGCACTCGATGACAACCCGGCTGGCCAGGGCGATGAGTGCACCCCGATTATCATTATTAGACCATTATAAAATATCGCTTACGGCGCGGGCGCTTGTAAAGTAAAAATTTCGTTACGAATCCGCTTTAAGATGTTTTCATCCAATCCGCGTCGGGTCCATTTATAAATCATAATATCGGCTTCGATTTTCAAAGTGCCTGAAGTGTAAGTATTTTTCAGTTTCCAGATTTGACGGGCAAAATTGAGATACGAGACATACAAAGTCGAGAGCACGCTCTCATCGCCAATCAAGAGCTTGGTTGAGTTCTCGATTTTTTCCAGTTCGGCTTGCTTGGTTTTCTGCTGTTCCAAAATGCTCTCGCGTTGCCGCTGTAAAGAATCGCGAATCGCATCCGGGTCATAATTCGCTTCCAGTTTCTGCATCCGACGCAAAGTCGGTCTTACCGGCATATTTATCACCACCTTTCTGTTATCAATTACTGCTTAACATCGTTAAGTATAACATAAAATAGTATTGTTGTCAAGACCTTTGATAAGAAATTTCAGGTGCGGATAGGCACGGATAGTGAAGAAAAAAATTGCCTGTTTATTTTGACCGACTGTAAGATTTAAGATTGTAATAAGGGTGGAATTCTCAAATCAGGGCAGGCTCTGACCATTCAGGTTACCTACTTCTCTGTCTGGTATCAAACTTAGCAGGACTCTTAATCGGCGACCTGGTAGGTTGCCTAGGGGCAGACCCCCCGGCTCAACTAATAGGTGTCCTATTAGATAACCATCACAATTAGTAGGCAGGTTACAAAGTATGCAACCGATTAAGTTTGCTATTATATAACCGAATATATTGCCATCTCAGCAACCAGTCAGGTTAGTTACGAGGTCAGGCAAGCCACTCGGATAAAATATAAGTTATTATTTTTTCTTGATCAGGGTATTTTTATGTTCAAAAAATTGAACTAATAAAATATGGATTATAAAATAATGAGTATTTTTCTGGGTCGATTTTTTACTTGTATAAATTATTTGGCAGGCACCGAATAAACCACTTTGCCCTTTTTTATCACTGTTTTTACCAAATTCTTACCGAATTGATAGGGAATGTGTCTGAAATCTGGGACATCAAGAATTATCAAGTCAGCATCTTTGCCTTTTTGAATAGTGCCGATGTTTTTATCTAACCCCAATGCTTTGGCACTGTTAATAGTTGCACCACGAATTGCTTCGGTTAAGCTTAAATTGTAGAGTAAACATCCCAGGGCAATGATAATCGGCATCTGATAAATCATACATGTGCCAGGATTGTAATCAGAACCCAGAGCAATAGTTAAGCCGAGTTTACGCATCTTGTCAATCGGTGGTATCTGTTTTGATTTTAAAAACATTGTCGTGCCAGGTAAGAGAACTGCGATGACATTGTTTTTTTTCATTGCTTTAAGCCCTTTGTCTGATGGATATAAGAGGTGTTCAGCTGAGATTGCCTTGACCTGACCAGCAATTTCCGCGCCGCCTGATGATTCGATTTCGTCGGCATGGAGTTTGGGTATTAAACCGAATTTTTTCGCAGTTAAGAGGATTTTTTTAGAATCGGTTGCATTAAACACAAAGTTTTCGCAAAAGACATCGCAAAATTGAGCGAGTTTCGCGTGAGCGACTTTTGGTATCATTTCTTTGATAATTTTTTTGATATAGTTTGGTTTTGTTATATCGGGCGGAACCGCATGTGCAGCCATAAAGGTTGATATAATCGTGATGCGGTTCTGATTTGCCTTTTGTAATTTTTTAATAACTCTTAAGATTTTTAACTCATTGGCAGTATCCAGACCATAACCGGATTTTATTTCGACCGTGGTTGTGCCCCATTTAATTAGTTGGTCGAGACGGGATTGGGCTAATTTAAAGAGTTCTCTCTCACTTGCCTGGCGAGTTGCCCTAACGGTTTGTAAGATACCGCCACCGCTTTTAAGAATTTGTTTATAGGTTTTGCCTTCAAGTCGCATTGAGAATTCATTTTCTCTTGTACCGGCAAAGACGAGATGGGTGTGGCAATCTATAAAACCAGGCATTACTACGCAATTATGAGCATCAATAGTTTTAGAATTTTGAATTTTGAATTTTGAATTTTGAATTATTGTGGATATTTTACCATCATTGATGATAACCGAACCGTTTTCAACAATACCAAGGTTTTTACCGGTTAAAGTCAGTAGTTGTGATGCGTTTTTTATTACAGTAGTCATTTGTGATTTATTATACTAAAAAATTGTTTAAAAATAAAGGGCGAGCCTTTAACAGCTCGCCCTGGTTAGATTTAATATTTTTTAGAAACCGACATTTAGTGAAACCCGATGTGAGATACCGAGTCGAGACAGGTTGCGGTAAGCATAATCGACATTAAGTTTCAAATCCGGAGTCGGCTTGAACCAGGCGCCAGCGCCAAAGGATAAGCCATCCGAAGCACCGATGCGTTCCCGGTAATCTCCGTCCGTGTTGATTATATATCCACCGCGTAAAGCAAAATTGAGATACTGATACTCGAGTCCGATACTTACTTTTTCATTGACATCGTTGTAATGAGTTAAATCAGCAGCAAGGGTTAAGCTGGTTTTATCTTCGATTTTTATGATATCATAGGCAATACCAAATCTAAAGATAATGGGCAGGAGAAATTTTTCGGTTGCATAAGTCGCCGGGATTGGTGTGATGGTCCAGGGCCAGGTATATCCTTCAGGATAGTCGACATCAAAGTTGAGCTGAGTACCTGAAAACGAAGCATCCGGTCCAAAGTTCGCAATAGTCATGGCGAGTCTGACATTCTGCCAGCCAGTATTGTAATAAGTACCGAGGTCAAAAGCAAATGCATTAGCGCTCATATCCCAGATGCGCTGTTGCATTGCTTTGATTGAACCGCCAAACGCAAATTTATCAGTAAACATACGCGCATAAGAAGCTGAAAAAGCCATATCTGCCGCTGAGAAGAACACTCCGGTTCCTTGATAATTGTCAATTGTAGTCTGTTCGAATTCACCATAGTTAACACTGGTTAAGGCAAAACCAAATGTGCCGAGTTTGGTCGGAAATGCGCCGGCTAAATATTCGAGCCGGGTTTCCAAGACCCAGTCAATATGATTAAGCATAACTTCCCGGTTTTTGAGCAGGGCAAGGCCAGCTGGATTCCAATAGGTAGCAGAAGCATCGTCAGCAATTGCGACAAAGGCATCACCCATTCCATTAGCTCGACCAACACCAATTTTTAAGAAGGGCATACCCGCCATACCCAGTTTGGTAAAAGCGCCATAGCCAAGATTTGCAAATAGCATACAGCATATAGCAAATAGCACAAATATTTTTATGTTTCGGTTTTTCATGGCTATCTCCTTAGTAAACAATCGCAAATTTACCGACTTGATTGCCAGTTTCTGATTCAATATGGAACAGGTAAATGCCAGGCGCAGGTTTTTGGCCAGATTCAGTGAGTAAGTCCCAGTCTTGGTCACCGCCGGATTGAAGCGGCAGATTGCCCGGGTCAGTAATATTCGTGGCAGTATGGGTTATGGTTTTGAGTAAATCACCAGCAAAGTTATAGATGCGTATCGTGCAGCGGTCAGGCAGATTGATGAATTTAATCTTGCGGTAATCAGGATGCCGTTCCCATTCATTTCTTACTAAATAAGGATTCGGGACAACCTTGACTTTGTATTGGGAAACGATGCTTTCAGTTACGATTTGCATGGGATGAGAGATAATCTGAAATTCAGAAAAAGCCGGAGCACAGGAAATCGGTTTATTGTATATAATCCAGGTATCTTCGGGCGCAGGCAGAATGCGGATTGGCCGGTTTAAGTTAAAGTTGAACTGACCGCCGCAAATCGTCATATTAAGTGTCGAGTTGAGCCGTAAGGTGTCAGAACCCAAGAAGAAGCTCCAGCCATTAGCCGAGTCGGCATCAAGGGTTAAACCGCGCATGCGGCGATAAGGAACCATCTGGCTCAGGGTCAGGTCATAGACTTCAGCGGTCAATGGACTCTGTGGGTCATCGGGTCGTTTCTTTTTCCAGACAATCTGGTAAGCCGAGCCGCGATATGCCCAGAGCGCATAGTTGTTGGCGACATATGAGATTTGTAATGAATCCTGCGGATAAGCACCGGTTTTTACGAGCACCCGGTCAAACGGCTGTAAGGGAATCGAGTCCATTCTTAAAGTGAATGCCAAGTCAATCACCGGCATATAAGCAATCGTCGTGTCAACCCGGGTATGTTTGCGAATGCTGGCGTCCGGATAAATCGAATCATATTCAACTTCTCTGATATTGGTAATGACATTGTCAAACACAGTCGGGTGATAGGTAACCGGCAGCGAGGGATTGCGGATATTGAATGAGAAGGTTTGCACAGGCACGACCGTATCGTTATCCTGATTAGTAATTAAGTATTGATAAATCGGAATGCGGGCTGTGGCCGGACCGGTCGGTTCTGGTGCTAAGAATTTCATGGTATAGACATCAGATTTGACCGCATAACTGGTCAGGGCAAGCGGATTTAATTTCAGATACAGTTTTTCACCGCCAAAGATTTTGATAATGTTAAACCAGGGCGGAATGTAATTGGAAGGCGTGGTGCGGGCAATGGTTGATTTCGGACTCATACCGGATTCCAGGCTTAACCAGGTCGTGTCAGCCGGATTCGGGTCGCCGCCCAGAGTATTGACATCATAGGCAGTCACGGCATAGTAATACGGGAAACCGAGCCGGATATTGGATGAATCTACATAAGCATAACTTAAACCTTTGTCCGTGGCTCTGGTTCTTAAAGAATCGACCACGGTCGGGTCTTCATACACGAGTCCGTCGATTTTGTCGAATTGTTCTAAGAGTGCCCATGCGCCGACTTTGCCGGTGAGCGAGCGGTAGATTTTGTAACCCTGAAAATCGTATTCGCGATAAAACGGGTTACGCAGAGTTGCGGCTAAAGTATAAAAACCGTCACGGGCGGTTTCGGCAACATTATCCCAGATTAAGGTAATTCTGCCTTCGCCAGGAATCAAGGTCAGATTCGGGGTCGGCGGCGCTTCGGGCATAATCCAGTAATTGTCATAGGCGGCTTGTGCTGCGGCTGAAGTCAGGCCGAGCTGATATAATTCACCGACTCCGGCAACCGGATTGGACGGTGCCGCCATCACGGCAATCGTAATCGTGGTGATTTCGCCAGGCGGTAAATCGAACGGACCGGTTGACTGCAAGAACCGTTTGTCATTCGGCGCCGGGTCAATCGAGTCATACGGCGAATAGACCGGTGGTGATTCCCAGTAATTATAACCAGCCATTGCTAAGTACTGGGTATAATTGGTGACCGGGTCACCGGCTTGTAAAGTAAACATTTTAAAAGCAGTCATGCCGAGTTGTTCCAGTTCAGCCGGTTCGTCAATCAAGCCATTGCCGTTATTGTCAATGCCGTCCGGACCTTCGTCAATAATTCCGTTGCCGTTATTGTCAATGCCATCGTCATAGGCATACGGGCTTTGCAAAAAATCAAACCCGATATAACCGGGCGGGGTTGCCCAGCCTTCGTCAAAATCATTGTCATAACAATAACCGACATTATCGGCAAATACCGAATCAGTACCAGCACGGTTTTTGACATAATTGCGCAGGAGCAGTCCGACCATATCGTCATTGGCACCGCCAATATCAGGGTCGCAAGCCATGCCCAGATACATTCGTTTGAGGGTGTCAGATGTGACATTGCGCACATAATACTTAAAAAACACGATGTCACGGTTCCAAGGCAAATTCCAGGAATAGGTATATTGGTAAACTTCAACGCCAATCGGTATTTTGGGTGTGGTGTGCCGGTCCGGGTCACGGTCATTAAACACGGTCCAGGCATCATAAGATGAAGTTACGCTTCGTGGTATCGGGTAAATATGACCTTTTAAGGTATCACCGGTCGCGAGCGGAATGCGCAAAGGCGTTTCGATTGAATCGCGCATGCTTTCTGGAAAATCTGATATCCGCGGCGGCCAGTCTTCCGGGGAAATATAAACCCGCTCAAAAGTTCTGCCTGAATAACCGCCCGGCGCATTATCCCAGGCACCGGGTGTGAATTCACTGTTACCCGAACTCGGATTATAACCGCAGGTGACCAGAGTTTCGAGACGGGACGGCATACAGCCGACCCAGAAACCGGCGCCGTAAATATACATATTACCCGAGCCGCGCGGCCATTCACCGCCAGGACGGCCAATGCCATATCCAAAAGTACCGTAATTAGTAATCGGAATTCGCCATTGATTTTTGGCATACCATTGAAAATCTAGAACCCGCGGAGGTTTCCAGGGATTTTCTCGAGTTGCGGCAGAAAGAGGACTAACAAATACCACAGAGACACAAAGCCACAGAGATAAAATCAAAAGTAATCTCTGTGTTCTCTGTGCTCTCCGTGACTCTGTGGTATATTTTGATGTTGTTTTCATATTTGTTCTCCTTTAAAATTCAAAGTCAATTCCCAGGCGGATTTGGCGGGGTGCTGAGTAGTTCATCGGGTTATCGACAAAATCACGCCATGCCGCGAGATACGAGACATATTCTTCATAATCATCAACAATTCCGTTCGAATTCAAATCCCGCGCCGGATGATAACTGCCATAGGTAACATTGATATCATCAGCCGGATTAATCGCGCGGGTTGCATAAGTATAGGCATTACCGTCATCTGACGGACTGCCGGTATAACCATAAACCCATTCCACGATTTTCGTATTAAACAGATTATGAATATCGCAGACCAGATTGAATTTAAGATTAGTCCCGAGTACAAATCCTTTGGAGACTTTGGCATTAGTAATCATTCGTGCCGGCATGCGCAGAGAATTCTTTTCACCGGTGCGGCGTCCTGAGTTCAAGCCCTGTCTTAATTCAGCATCACGGGGCGTATACGGCAGTCCTGAGCCGTAATTAAAGAGCAGGGTTGCTTTCAGATTCCGTGCCGGAATCAATACAAAGTCAGAAGGGAAATCAAGTCCGATGTCAAGTTTGGCATTATGGCGCTCGTCAAAATCGAGCACAAAATCGGCTTTGGGCGGCTGCATTTCACGGCCTGAAACCGGGTCCACGCCATACGCATACCGTTCATAATAATACTCATAACCGTACGAAGCCGTGCCTTTGGCAAACGACAAACCATAACTAAGACGGCCAGACCAATAATCAGACAACTGCTTGATAAGGCCGACTTCGAATCCGCGCACATTACCATAATCATCGTTCTGAATCGGATAATAGCCGGTCGGCACAGCCGGAATAAACCGAATCCCGATTAAATCATAAATATCCTTATAATACGCAGTAAAATCAGCGGCTAAAATCGGAGTCAAAAGCACTTCTGAGCCGATTTCATAAGCAATCGTCTGCTGGGCGCGCAAATCCGGGTCGGCAATAATCTGATTACCGCGCCGGTACGCGGCATCACCAATATTATCATACAGATAACGGAACGCCGGAGTCTGGAAAAAATGTCCGTACGAAAAACGGAACTTTGCCTGTTCGCCGATAGGAAACGAAACGCCGAGACGCGGGGATAACTTGAATTTTTGCAGAGCCGCAATCTTAGAAGTATCTTCAATATTGGTCGGATTAGCACGCTTATAAGCGTTCGGGTCTAAAAAATCAAAACGCAGACCAGCCCGGATAACCAAATCTTCAAAGTCCATCCGGTTCTGCACATAAGCGGCAATATTCAACGGGTCGAAATCATAAGAATCAAAAAACGGATTCGGGTCCCAGGGCAGAGAATTATTCCGTCGAAACACCGAATTCAATTTAAATTCCAGACCGGATTTCAATTCGTGTATCTTACCGATATTATGAGTCAAATCGCCTTTCAAAGTATGCACTTGAGAACCGTGATACAAAAACACCCGATAATCGCCGATACCGTAAAACAAATTATTCACGCCAAACGGATTATTCACGACATTATTCCGCTGCTGCTCATAACCGGGCAAAATACCCGAGATAATACTCGGGTCGGCTTTTACTGCGTCCAATGCCTTGAACTGATAATTCTGCCAGAATCGCCAGCCAAAAGAATAACCCAGTTCTTTCTCCTTATCCAGATCACGCACTGCCAGAACCCGTTCATCCCAAAAATAACCATAACGCACCGTATAAAAAGTATTACTCGAGAGCATATGATTAGCAGAAAGACCGGCTTTGCGCACCTGTTCCTGACGGGATAAAAATCTATCCAGATGATATTTAAAACCGATATGATTCAAAGCGCCCGAACCATCCCGTTCATACGGATGCAATTCCCATTGCTCGCGGGCAAAAAAACCGTCACCGGTCAATTTCAGACCTGCGGCAACAGGCAGGGAATAAGTAATTTTACCGGTTAATTTATAATCTTCGCGATTCTGATGGGGCAGTTTATGTTTACGCGGAGCATGATCTTCGGCAATAAAGATTTCACCAGACAGGAAGTATCGCAGTTTATCAACTGGCGTTGGACCACCGATTGACATCTCAGTGCGATGGTAGCCAAAGTTAAGCGATTTAGGCATTAAGGCATCGGTCGTATATTTTAAGCGGGCAGAAAGTTTTTCCCGACCTTCTTTAGTAATAACCTGTATAATACCAGACATGGCTTCACCATATTCAGCATCAAATCCACCGGAAATAATTAACACTTCTGCAGTCGCCTGCGGGTTGATCCGTGCGGCTGAATAGCCATATAAAGGGTCTGAAGTCGAAATACCGTCAACAAAATAAACGACTTCATCAGGCCTGCCACCGCGAATATGAGTACCAAAAGCAGGACTGGTAACAACACCGGCAGACAGATTGACAATTGCGCCTAATGATGCGACCGGTAATTTGTCAAACTGGTCTGTTGTAATGACGCGCTGGGTTGATGCCTGAGTTCGGACTATTAAAGGTCGCTCTGCAGAAATCTCAACCGCTCCAACCGGAATGACCGTCGAGCGCAGATTAAAGTTGATGGTAACGGTCTGGTCTGATATAACTAACACGCCAGACATTCTGACCGGTTCATACCCAACATAAGATGCGGTTAAAACTTGATTGCCGGCTGGGACATTGGAAATTAAATAATTGCCGCCATTATCAGTCGCAGCACCGAGTGTGGTACCTTCAACAATGATATTAACACCAGGTAAGGGTTCTTTCGTATCCATGTCAGTAATTTTACCGATAACTCTGCCAGTTTCACCCGCGTATAACGGAAAAACGATTACCACGAATAACACGAATAGCACGAAGAGATTTTTGAATTTATTTTCGTTTAATGTTCTTTTCATTTTTTCCTCCATTATGTTTATGGATTAACCCGAACTGGTAATGCCCAGATTGTGGTTTTCCATTGGGCATCAGGATAGAATAATGCAGATGAGGGGATGACTTCGATGTATAAATGAGATAAGCCAGTTTGTGTAAAGCTCATTGTGGATGTTGCGGTGTTTGTCGTTACCGGGATATTGTGTTTTGTCAAGACATCAGGCATACCCTGGCTCAGGAATACATAATTATCAACTGTACTTGCGGCTAATACAATCCGTATATCAATTATCTCATCCAAGTCAAGCGTGTATAAAGAGTCTTTGTCTTTAAGATTTAAGAGTCCTTTGCCATCAGCACGCGGGCTATATCGGAAAGTATCGCGCTGGCCAGTTTGTTTGCTCAAGACAATATAAGAGATTGTGGGTGCCAGGGCATTGTCAGGAATGTATGTGCCAAATCCGGACAGGTGTTTGAACCGATAGTTTAATGCGGCGCTGTCTTTTTTGAGTTCCAGGTATCGACTTGCCATATAGTCATAATTGTTTTCTCCTTCAAGCGGTGTGTAATAGGTTTTGGTAATGTTAGCAGTTCGATAGGTGATGGTCGTTTCCGCCGGTGTTGCTAAAGTATCAATGGTCGTATCCGGATAAAAGGTAATTGTCCAGATGCTGTCAAATTGGAGCGTCACGATTACATCTGACGAGTCGATGTATTTGACATAGCAGAAAGTGTCCCGAGTCATTATCGTGTCGTTTTTTCTGCCAAAGGTGTATTCGGTCTTGAGGGGGCGCTGGGTGACATAATAGTCGAATCCTTGTAAGTTAGCAATTTTTACGAGTTGTTCGATATGAGCGGAACGCGGCGCAGTGTCAGCAAGTGTTATGGGTACGCTCATCGGGCAGGGATAGGACTGGTCAAGGATAACATTGTATCCGCTGATAGTATCCCGCCATAATGCGAGTTCCTGGTCAACTGCAAGCGTATCAGCGCGAGTCCACCAGGGCCAGGCGGCCGGCGGTTCGGTTCCGCACGAGTTGAGAAATAAGAGCAGACAGACGCCAAAGAGCGCCGGTGCTAAATATATTAATTTTCGTTTTGTCATATTTGTTCCTTATTTCATTTTTTCATGAAAAATACCACAGAGACACAAAGGCAGTTAGGACGCAGATTTTCGCAGATTTCACATCTGCGTTAATCCATATCAATTCAGCCACGAATTAACACGAATCCACACTAATTCTTTTTTAAATTTTCTTGAGACTTTATTCGTGTTCATTAGTGTCCATTCGTGGTTAATCTATCTGCGTTTTTCTGCGTTCTCTTTTCTTTCCGTGTCTTTGTGGTTTCTTTTTTTCATTTTTTCATGTTTTAGTTTATTATCAATTTTTTAGTAATTTGTCTGGCATCTGTTTTTAGCGAGCAGAAATAGATGCCTTTGGCTAATGTTTGCGAATTGAGTGTTATTGAGTAGTTACCGCTTGATTGGTGCCCGTTGATGAGGGTTTTGACATTTCTGCCCGTAATATCATAGATTGTGAGATTGAGATGAGTGTTATGGGGTAATGAGTAATGAATCGTGGTGTTGTTTTGGAACGGATTAGGCAGGACATTGAGCGTAAGATTATATGCGTTATCGATTGGTTCTTGTTCAATGCCGACTGTAAGCGGTACTGGCACGCGGTGCAAGACCATGGGATTGACGCAATAGCGGTGTTCGCCCTGTACAAAAGCACCGGCAATGGAATCGACCATGTATAAGACAAGCAGGGTGTCTTTGTCAGTCGGACTGGGCGTAACCTGGACACCGCCTGCAACCGGGAATCGTTTTGAGGTCGTGTTCGGGTCTGTGATGCGCGTTTTACCAACCCAGGTCAAGCCATTGTCTCGTGATTCAGCAACCCAAATATCAGCCCGGGTACGACTAGTTAAAGGCTCTAAATTAAGCGAGTCAAACATTTCCCAGGTTACATACAGGTAATTGTTTGACGGGTTTCGTGTAATTGATGGTCGGCATGCTGCTAAAGTATTATAACCAACACTGCCGGCAAGGGTATCATAATCGCGGAGATGAATGTGACTCCAGGTTGGATTATTAGTTGGGCAATAATGCCAGATTTCAGCAGGCCAGGCAAGTCCAGGCGGTGCGGTTTGAGTTACGAGATGGAAATTGTCATTCTGGTCAAAGCAGGCATAAAATCCGCCGATATGAAATGACGGGCTGTCTAAACTTGATGGTGGAAATGGAATCTGGACAGGTGCATCCCAGTTTACACCACCATCATTGGAAAATCGATAATAACCGCGGTCCTGATTATTAGCTGGCTCTGATTCTTCCCAGGTAATAATCACCTTATTGGATGTTTTTGATGCTTGAATATTGTGATTGGGAAATAATGGGGCAGGAGTACCCTGGCAGACATTAATCGGCGCTGACCAGGTTCCCCAGGGTGAACAGCGGGTATAGTATAATGAGTCAGTGGTCCCGACATCAACACAAGCAACATGGATAGATTGGTTCTGGCTGACCGCAATAAAGGGCCAACGCCAGCCGAGCGGTCCGTCCGAGTATTCAAACAGTCCGCCGCCCGGCACCAGGTCACGGGCAAGTTTAGGCAGAATTGAACCGGCTGATGAATGGTTACCGCAGATGACGAAGTTACCGGTTGTACGGTCCAAATCCGAACCGCCAGCAACACTGGTTAATGCCTGGGAAAAGACATTGATGCCTGAATTCATATAGTTATTGGCGTCAATCCAGTTCCAGGTACTGGTTGACCAGTCATAAAAGTTGTAACGCATATTCCTGTCAGAAAAAGTCTCGGTATTTGACCACATCCAGGTGACATGAATACCATTGTTCTGGTCGTTCACGCACCAGGACGCGCAAGGTCCGTTAACCCAGTCATAAGCAGTGCCGCCAATGCACTCGATTCGACCAAGGATTAAATCAGTTGGAGAGTTGGGAGTTTGAGAGTTGAAGAGTTGAGAATGCGGAGTTTCGAATTTGGGAACATAGTCATCAGGGATAATAATGGTTTTGCGCTGCGTTAGGTCTGGGTTAGATGCGAAAACAATTGAAAATAATGCCAGGAAAACAAAAATATATTTCACTAAACCTCCAAATGCTTGAAGCCTGACGCTTGAAGCATAAAACATTTTATGGTACAAGGGACGCACCCGTAAAAACCGGGAGCGTCCCTTATGTTAAGAATTAATTAGTTTTAATTATTTTGCGTGAGATTTGTCGGTCCGAAGTCTTGAGCGTATAGAAGTAGACGCCGGCTTTGGCGATTTCATTGGTATTGGTTCTGCCATTCCAGATTGCGGTGTAATTGCCAGCCGACTGGGTGCCGGAAACAAGCGTCTTGACCGGTCTGCCTAAGATATCATAGACAGTCAGGTTGACATCACCGGTTGTCGGTACTGAATAAGCAATCCGGGCATTGTTATGGAACGGATTAGGTTGCGCATTAAGCGTGAATTCATAAGTCTTGACCGGCGGCTGTTCTTCAATCGCAATCGGAATTGAATTGACATGCAGGCGATGCACAACCACTGGATTGTTGGTGGTCGGACCCTGTCCTTGTGTCGGACCAAATCCGGCGACCGAATCAATCTGATACATTAGAATAAGTGTATCATTTTTAACGCCGCCAATGCAGGGGAACCGTTTGGTAAAGTTATCCGGGTCAGTAATTCTGCCTTTACGGGATACGGTCTGACCATTATTGGTCAATTCGGCAACATGAATGTCAGCCCGGGCAAGTGAGGTTACGGGTTCATAGTTTAAAGAATCGAACTGCTCCCAGGCAACATAGAAATTGCCATTGCTGGCTTGAGTAACCTGAGGACGGCAGGCAAAAATCGCATTGTAACCGACCGCTGCAGCCAAAGTTTCCGCATCATAATGATGCACTAATGTCCAGGGATTGGCTAAATGCGGGCTGTACATCCAGATTTGTGCGGGCAGGGTAAAACCAGTATCTGAGACTGCGGCAACAATACGGAGATTGTCTGAATTGTCAAACATGGCAAAGAATGACGAGATATGATAACCAGGTGTAATGCCGCCATATGACGGCGGGAAAGGTACCTGAGTTTGTGCAAGCCAATTAACTCCGCCATCGTTTGACAGGCGATAAAACATCCGTTTTGGATATAGGTCTTCTGAACATTGCCAGCCCGCTACTACTTTATTCGAGGTTTTCGAGGCATGAATATTTTGAGTCGGAAACATTGGTGCGGCACCAGATTCAGGAACACGAACCGGAGTTGACCAGGTTCCCCATGGCAGACCACGGCTATACCATAACGAGTCACGGTCAATGTTATTTGTCATTGCGATATGAATTGCCTGATTATTGGAAACCGCAACCGGCGGCCAGAGATTATTTGAAGGTGCATTAGAATATTCGAAAAGACCGGTACCCGGTGAAATGTCTCTGGCTACGACTGGTGTTAAAATACCGCCAACCGAACCATGAGCGCAAATCACGGCATGACCGGTAATCGGGTCATAATCCATTCCGCCAAAACCGGTTGAGATTGAATAGACATTAACACCCGTATTAGGCCAGTTCCAGGTACTGGTCGAGAAATCATAGAAATTATAGCGCGTATTACGGGGGTCAGAACCAAGTTGATACATCCACGAGACATGAATGCCATTGGCAACCGCGTCAACCCGGCAATTTGTATAGCTCGGTCCGTTAAACCACCAGTCATAAAAAGTCCAGCCAACGGTTTCAACGCGGCCGATAACCGGCATGTAATCAAACGGAGCGTTATTGTTTGCTAAATTCAGCGCCGGACGATTGATATCGATTTTTTCTTCGAGCGGCGGCAGGACAGTTTGAATTCTCGTGTTTACTGCCATTGCCACTGCAACTAAAATTAATAGTACACATAGTTTCTTCATTTTTTCCTCCACTTTCTTATATTTGCCGACTGTTTTTAATTGTCGGCATGGATTTACTCCAAAATGCGTTTTGTTTCAATCCCTCCTTTCTGCCTGTACGCTTGCTCAAGCAAGCAGGACTTGGTTTAGGATATTGGTTCATATTTTATAATTATTTTCCGCCGATCAAACTGAATTTGAACGGGATTGAGACCCAGACGCGGACAAACTGGTCGCGCTGTTTAGCCGCACTAAAACGGGAATCTCGCGCCGCAGATAAAGCAGCCTGGTCTAATGAATTATTGCCGGATGATTTAAGAATTTCGGCATCGATAATCGTGCCGTCAACATCGACTAATGCTTTGACCACGACATTTCCTTCAACCCCGGCTTGACGGGCTAAATCCGGATATGACGGTTTGGGAATGCTGATCGGCTGGGGTTTTACCTCAACCACCCAATACGGCACAACCGGAATATCAGTCTCGGTCGGTTTTTTGATGATTTCCTGAAATTCGGTTCGTTCGATTGTCTGCGCCTCGATTTCTTCAGGCGATTCAGCCGCAACCGGTAATTTGGGACGTTCGACCGGCGGCGGTTCAGCCAGTTTTTCCAGTTCGGGCGGCAGTTGTTCGGCAATCGTGATGGTTTCCCTTCGCAGTTGATATGCTTGATAGATGAATTCGCGGGGAAGCAGGAAAAAGACCAAATTCAGAATTAATAAAGCAATAATCGCACTATACCGGATGTATACTGTGTAATAACTATCCCAATCTAATACTCGTTTCATAGACACCTCTAACTTATTTGACTTTCAAGTTTTGATAAAAGTTGCAGAACAAATCGAGATTTTTTTCGACTATGCATAATTCCATCCTACTTCATTTCAAATTCGGTCGCAAAAGTTATTTTTAAAGTACCGGCGTCTTTGAGTGATTCCAGAATATCGGTTACTTTGCCGTATTCGACATCCTGGTCCGCACGCACGACCATAATGATATCCGGATTATCTTCTAATTTGGAACGGGCAACCGACATCACGCCGTTTAAATCCAGGAGATTGTCATTAATCGTAGTGCGGCCGGTATTATCAAGCCAGACATGGGCAACATTGCGGCGTTTCATAATCCGTTCGGTTGCCTGCGCTGAAGGAAGGTTTATTTTCAATCCCATTTCGGTGCGAAAGACCGTGGTTAGCATAAAGAAGACAATCAAGAGAAAAGCAATGTCAGAAGTGGATGCGGTCGTGATTTCGGTTTCCCGCCGGGTAATTCTCTGTAGTTTTTTCATAATTAACTTCCTTCTTTGACCGGTATTAAACTGATTTTATCGGCTTTGGCAAGTTTTAATTCGTCAAAAACATTAATCATAGTCCGATACGGCGCCGAGCGGCTGACTCGTAAAGCAATCACTAAATCTGGATTATTTGCCAGTTCTTGTTCAACAATGCTTTTCACATCAGGAATCGTTACGACCGCATCTTTAATCAAGACTTCTCCCTGCGGGTTAACCGAGATGGTTAAAATATTCTCGCTGGCAATTTTTACTTCCATACCTTTTTCCGGCAGCACGATTTTCAATCCTTTCTCCCGCGAAAAAATCGAAGTCGTCATAAAAAAGATAATGATTAAAAATGCGATATCGCCCAACGAGGCGGTCGGAATCTTGATACTGGACCGGGGTCGTTCTCTAAATTTCATAGTTCCTCACGTTCATTGCTTATCGCATAAATTATTGGCTGCTTGTTTCGGAGTACAGACAAATTTTTCCGCCAAATAGTCAATCAGAGTCGAAGCAGATGATTCCATTTCCCGGGTATAGGAATTGATTTTACTCTGAATCAGAATAAAAACAATTGAAAGCGGAGCGGCAATCATTAATCCCCATTTGGTGGTAACTAATGCCTCAGAAATACCGCTGGCAACAACGGTCGGCTCAACTTCACCAACTGCGGCAACTGCGGCAAATGCGCGAATCATGCCGGTTACCGTGCCCAGAAAACCGAAGAACGGAGCAACCGTAATAATACCGCCCAAAAGACTCATACCACGGTCAAGAAATGTCAGTTCGGTTGAAGAAGCGCGAAGCACCGCATCTTCCATCAAGGCGCGCCCGCCCGATGATTTTTCCAAAGCTGATTTTAACACTTTGGCAACTGGCGATGTTGTGTTATCACATGCTTCCATACCTGCTTTTACGCCGCCTTTTTCGATTGTTTGGATAAGATTGGCTACAAAAGTTTTTGTGTTCAAACGCATTTTCAGAAATATCGTAAAAATGCGTTCGATGAGAAGAATTAAGCCGAGCAATGCACATGCTAATAAGAACCACATGATGCTGCCACCGACTTGAAATTCATGTATCATTTTGCCTCCTGCTTATATATTTTTAATTCGAGATTTTCTCTCATAGTTTTACATAATAATTTTACATACCTTTAGGATAGTGTCAAGAGGAAATATAGATATAATAATTTCATCTCACAGTCTTTACGATAACATATGAAGTGTTTAAACGGTTGATAATGAAAGACACATTTTATGTGGAAATACACAAGGTATGCAGGTTCCACTTTATATATTATCAATTGGATTTTTCAGTCGATTTTGCGAGTGCCAGCCACCAAGCCAATCTCTGTTGCAGGCTCGGAATTGTGCGCCCGAACTGACCCAAGTTGAAACTCGCGAGTTTACGCTATAGGGGGCAGTCTTGGCTGCAATATGGAAACGGACCGGCGATACGGGTTATTAATCGACAGAGCATAGTACAAGGAAACTTCGTGAATTCGCAACAAAGCAACTTAGAGAGGCAGGGCGACCCCCAGGGTGACTCCCGACTTTGTTTGCTAATAATGTTTTAATAACATAGACATTGACTTTTAGCAAATCAGGTTTATAATAGTTTAAGGGGGCGAACGGTTTTGACGGAGTGACTGAGAAGTTTGAGGGCATAGCGAGTTGCTTCGGTATTCTCGTTAAAAAGCCGAAGAACAAACAGCTGCCAATAACAGCTTTGCACTGGCTGCTTAATTAAAGCAACCACCTTATGCTAACAGTTCACTCGGGTTAGTAATAGGGTCTATTAGAGTGATTAAGGTTTCAATTATGTCTTGTGGTTGGAACCGGATTACTTAATAAGACTGGCTGGTTTTTGCCTGTTATCCGGCGAAAAGACCGGCGAGATTTAAAGAATAACTAACTATGTAGAACTCAAATTTCAAACGCTTCGGACGCGGGTTCGATTCCCGCCGCCTCCATTTCATTACGGCTCTGGTCATCGTCACAGTCATAGCGATTCCCAACTATCTCTATTCCATTTCGGCTTTGGTCATCTTCACAGTCATAGCGATTCCCGCCGCCTCCATTATATTATTGTTAGTTGATAGATATTAGTTGTTGGTTAGAAACGAAAAACTAACAGCCAACAACTTTTTATTATCTTTTATAACCGATTTTTCTTAGGAAATCTTTGCGGTCTTGTTTGTCTTGGTCAGTTTCAATGCCTTTACATTTTTCACCATCAATAACACCAAGAATCCCTCTGCCTTGGCTGGATTCAGCAATAACCACTTCAACCGGATTAGCACTTGCACAGTAAATCGAACAGATTTCCTGGACTGATTTGACCTGATTAAGCACATTAATCGGAAAAGCATTTTTCAGGGCAATGAAAAACGAGTGACCACAACTTAGATTATAAGCGTTTTCTTGAGCAAGTTTGATTAATTCCAAGTCATTGCCTTCACTGCGAATCAAACAGGGTCCGGACGCTTCGCAGAAAGCAAGACCAAATTTTATACCTGGCACATAACTTATGAGTGTTTCATACAGGTCTTCAACAGTTTTGATAAAATGGGATTGACCAATAATTATATTGACATCTTCTGGTTTTTTGATTTTAATTGTTTTTAATTCCATTAGACTCCTCCTAAAAAAATAAATGGGTCGTGCAGGACTCGGACCTGCGGCCACCGGATTAAAAATCCGGTGCTCTACCAACTGAGCTAACGACCCATAACATAATCTTTATGCCGGGAGCCGGAATTGAACCGGCATGTCCGATAAGGACGAGGGATTTTAAGTCCCTTGCGTCTACCAAGTTCCGCCATCCCGGCTTTTATATTCAATCAAAAAGGCGGCAATGGGAGTTGCACCCATGAATAGCGGTTTTGCAGACCGCCGCCTTGGCTACTTGGCTATGCCGCCAAATAACTTAAAGCGGGAGACGAGATTTGAACTCGCGACCCTAACCTTGGCAAGGTTATGCTCTACCAGCTGAGCTACTCCCGCAAATTCTGGTCCTAACGGGAGTCGAACCCGTGTCTTCACCTTGAAAGAGTGATGTCCTAAACCACTAGACGATAGGACCATCATGTATAATTATTAATCGAAATTATCTAAATTGTCAATAATCTCTTTACAATTAAAAGAAATCCGCACTTCGGTAATCAATGACCTCAGGTTGTTTTACAGCATGCTGGAAAATACGATTTCCGACTTCAGTTCTTCGGTTTTCCCGGTAAATCAGTTCGTCAAAGAACTGGTTATCTCTTTTATCATCACAGCGGATAATGTATGAACCGATGTCAGTTACGAGCACGCCATAAGTTTCACCCGGGTCTAAAGCATAGGCAGCGCCGGCAAACTGGGAACCTTTTCGATTACGGCATTCACGAAAATTATTGTAAGTTTCATTGTGTAATTCAATGAGCGTATCGTTAAGGATAATCTGTTCTAAAGGAGTTTGAGCCCGGACTCTTTGCATGACGGTCTCAGCATAATCAGCAATCAATTCTTTTTCTTTTTCACGGCGGAGCTGCCACTCGATTGACGATTTTACCTGTTCTAATGGCTGAAGTTTTTTCGGTTCAACCGCAGTAAGCTGGAAAATGTAGTAGCCACCGCGACCTTTATATGCCGGAGAGATTGTCTTTGGTTTTGAAGACAAGATAAAATCTTTTAGTTCATATTGATTGTACAAAGACGGAAAACTGATGCGTTCTTCGGTCCAGGGCGGCATTTCCCGCGGAAACAGACCATAGGCAAGACTTAGGGTATCAAAGTCAGCAGATTGAGCTTGAGAGAGAAAATTGTTAATGCTGTCGGTAAGGACAAATTCTGTTTCCCGGGTAACCTGGATAGTTTTCGAGATTCGACGCAGTAATAAACTGTCCCGGGTCTGTTTGTCAACTTTTACTATCTGCCAGTTATGAAAAGTTAAGAATGGCGGAGTGATAGAATCGTCTTTGAGGGCACTGAGAGCATTACGGGTATATTCGTCTAAGTCTTTTATCTTATACCATCGAGCATTGGTATCGGTCGGTGTATCAGAAAACTCCTGAATCAAAGTAGTGAATTCTTCGTTTCGAGCATATTGGTAGATATCATTAACTTGTCGTTCAACTTCCATTGAGTCCCGTGAGGTAATCGTGAGCGGGAAAAACACGTAACGTACCCGATATCGCTGTTCTTCAATGTACTTGTCTTTGTTTTTTTCGTAATAAGCTTTAATCTCATCTTCACCCGGGGTATAGGGCTGGGACAGGACTTTGGGTCCGAAAAAGAGATAGGTCAGGGTGATGCTGGTATTCTCTCGACTTCGGGCATTAAGTACTTCGTTGTCAGTGACGCGGTATGCATTGATAACATCAATGCGGAATTTTTCACGGGGCAAACCGTCGATCAGTTCACGCGCATAGAGCGTTAATTGGAGGCGATTTTCCGGAGCAAAGATGTAATTCTGATATTTTTCCAAGTCAAATTCGCCATTGGTCATAAGGTCTTCGCGGGTTCTTAATTCCTGCGGCGGATTTGCCTGGATGATTTCGATTAATTCAGGGTCAGTAATTTTTATCTGGCTTTTCTTTAAAACATCGGACCAGGTTTTTTCTTCAATCAGATACTGCCAGGCTTGCTGGGTAATTCGTTCCATATCCTGCTTGGATAAGTCTCGGACATTATTTTCAGTTCTGAATTTTACAGAAAAATATTCAAAGGCATTGTTGTATTCTTGCATGGTAATGGTTTTGTCACCAACTTTACCGACAATCCCTTTTTCGAGCATATCCCGGCCACCGCGGCGTCCCAATATCTGCCAAAGTTCTCCTAATAAGAAGCCGGCAATAAAAGCGACCGCGACAATTATAAGAAAAAATTTACTCCATCGACGTATTTTAGTAAGTGTAGGCATAATTAAATATCATACACGGTTTTTTATAAAAGTCAAGCAGGCGTGAATCATAAAAACAAGTAACCTGAAGTAGATGTTGTGATACGTTTCGAGTTACGAATTAAATTAATGGCTTAATGCGTAGGCAACGATATTGATGCCCATCTGAAAAGCCTGTTCCCTTATTTGATAAGGATTATCATGGGTTTGAGTCCAGCCGTCGCTGATATTCGTATTCCAGGTGTAATATACAACCAAACGGTTCTTTAAAAAAATGCCGAGTCCTTTAGGCGGCCCTTCATAATGTTCGTGAATTTTGGGCAGTCCTTGCGGAAAATTGTATATCGTATTGTAAATCGGATGATTGTGCGGTAATTCAACCAGCTCATGGTCAGGAAAAACTTTCTTGATTTCACGACGGAACGCTTCGTCCATACCATAATCATCATCCGCATACAGAAAACCGCCGTTAGCAAGGTAAGTCCGGAGTCGTTTGACCTCAGCGTCAGAAAAATTGATATTGCCATGACCGGTCATAAATATAAACGGATGCTGAAAGAGTTTTTCATCGTTTAAGGAGACGACCTGCTCGCTTAACTCGGTTTTAATATTAGTCCGTTTGTTTAATTCCTGGGCTAAATTAGGAATTGCATCCGGGTCATTATACCAATCGCCGCCGCCATCATATTTTAAACGGGCAATGAAAAAAGACTGGGCATATAAGTGAGGCGTAAGAAGTAATAAACAGATAGTTGGGATAATTAAGGCATGCATTGTAAAACGTGAAACAGGAGACATTATCGAGCGTGTTTTAAATCTTTAACTGCTTGGTATGGGACTTTTGATTCACCGATTAGAATCTTGCCTTTTCTGCCACCATGACAGTCGGTTCCTCCGGTAGCTATCAGATGATGATTAGTGATTAAGTTATTCAGGTATCGCATTTCATTGTCTGAATGTTCACAGCGCCATAGTTCCAGACCTTGAATACCTTGGTCAATCAGGTAGGCAATCAAGGAACGGTTATTATAAATCATGGGATGGGCTAAGATTGAAACGCCGTGAAAATCTTTGATTAATTTCATTGCATCCAGCGGTGATAAACGCTCTTTGAGTACATAAGCCGGGCAATGATAGCCGATGTATTTCCAGAACGCTTCGTCGTATGATGAGATATGACCTTCTTCGAGTAATGCCTGAGCAATATGCGGACGACCGACCGCACCATTACCAGCTATCTCGAGGACGCGTTTGATTTCAACATCAGCGCCCTGCTCAGTCAATTTTTCAACAATCTTTTTGGCGCGGTCAACTCGTTTTGCCTGAATATCATTTAAAACAGTGATTAATTTTTTATTCTGATAATCAATATAATAACCGATAATGTGGACATCGGCATCACCAACCATACAACTCATTTCCACAGCCGGGACTACTTCGACACCCAATTTTTTACCGATTTGTATTGCCGGTTCAATACCACCGACCGCATCATGGTCAACGATTGACACTGCATCCAGTTCCCGTTCTTTGGCTGAAGCGACGATCTGTTGCGGAGTTAAAAGCCCGTCTGAAAAAGTCGAATGGATATGTAAATCACAGTATTTTTTCTCGGGTTTTTTTGCGCCAAAGATTTGGTTAAAAATCGTGATCATGAATAATTTCTATAAATTTGCCTCGACGAGCCCAGTCAGCTCGTTAATTGTCTTGTTGATTACACTTAAGGTATTTTCAATTTTTGCTTTTTTGGTTGAGTTATATTGTTCGTCTTTAATGGATTTGAGATTAATCAGAATGTTCAACTTGGCACCGTCGATGGCAGTTTTCAAATTAGCAATCGCAACGCCGACATCAGAGATTGCATTCTGGTTTCCTTTTTGAGCAATCGGGTGGATTAAATTTACGGTTTCAACGGCTAAGTCAAAAATCTGTTCGGGCACAGCACAGGCATTTTTCAACGCTTCCTGTATTTTCTGGCTGCGGATGGTTTTATCCTGGTCAGTTGCTTTGGGTAGTTTATAGGCTTTCATAACGCCGTTGAATGCTTCGCTGTCCAGAGTAATAAGTTCATAAAATCTTTTCTGATATGTGGAGAGTTTATCTTTAATCGGCGTAAATTCAAAGGTGATTTGTTCTGATTCGGGTTTTGCTAAAGTCAGATTAGTTACCATGGATAATAAAGCACAACCAATCGCGCCAGCTAATGCCGCGCATGAACCACCACCCGGGGTTGGTGTTGGCTGGCTCAGTTCAAATAAAAATTCTTCCAGTCCTTTATCTTTGCTTGCGATTAATTTTGATTCAAGGACCTGTTCGGGTTTGAATTCGTCCAATTGTAAATAGTAGATTGCGCTATCGAGCAGTGCTTTTTGGGGAGTTAAGCCGACAATCTCACTTTCTTTAATCATCACACCATATCGCTCTGCTTCCCGCTTGACGGTTTCAAAGACACGATAGAGCGGGGTGCCAAGATAATTAGTCATGTTGATCGATACCTGCACACAGTTCTTTTCTTTGATTGCAAAACCCAATGCTTTGACATAGCGAAAACCGCCACTGCGGAATCGAATTGCTTTTGCAATTTTTTTGGCAATGGATAAATCAGTCGTGTTAAGATTGATATTATAGGCGATCAATGGAAATCGGGCACCGACTACAACTGCACCAGCAGTCGGGTGTAATTCTGGTTTGCCAAAATCAGGGGCACGATTCGGGTCGGTTTTAATAGCCGTCCTAATACATTCAAATTCGCCTTTGCGGATATTGGCTAAATCGACCCGGTCGGGTCGGGTCGCGGCATTTTCATAAAGATAGACCGGAATGTTTAGTTCTTCAGCAATACGACGGCCCAATTCTTTGGCTAGAAATATACATTCATCCATCGTGGTATTGGCAATCGGAATAAACGGGATGACATCAGTCGCGCCGAGCCGGGGATGTTCGCCCTGATGCACAGTCAAGTCAATCAACTCTTGTGCCTTTTGACAGCCTTGAAAAGCAGCTTCTAAAACCTGATGCGGTTCGCCAATAAAGGAGACCACAGCCCGATTATGGTCAGCATTCATTTCTTTATCCAAAAGGATAATGCCGTCAACTGACTCAATCGAGGCAAGAATCTGGTCAATTATCTCGGGTCTTCTGCCTTCAGAAAAATTCGGAACACATTCAATTATTTTCGCCATGTAATTTATCTCAAACATATATGATACTTTGAGATTTAAAGTTTGTCAATTATGAGCACAAAATTGCTTAAAAAATTATTTTTCAGATTTTTATTGACATTCAGCACTTTTTCATTAAAATCGTTTTAAGTGAAAAAAAATTTTCATAACATTTTTTCGAACGGGGCAGTAGCTCAGTTGGGAGAGCACTTGAATCGCACTCAAGAGGTCGCCAGTTCAAATCTGGTCTGCTCCACTTTGAAAAGCGAGATAGGAAACAATAAATGATTCTACCAAAACGGGTTTTTTTAACCAAAGGCGTGGGTCGGCATAAAGACAAACTTTCCAGTTTTGAGGCGGCTTTAAGAGATGCGGGCATTGAACGTTATAATATTGTGCGGGTCTCAAGTATTTTACCGCCCGGTTGCAAATTTACGCCCCGCACCAAAGGGCTCCAGTTTTTAACTTCGGGTGAAGTTATTTTCTGCGTCTTGTCTGAAAACTCGACCAATGAACCGCACCGTTTGATTTCCGCATCACTCGGCGTGGCGGTACCAAAAGATACAAATCAATACGGTTACTTGTCCGAATACCATTCTTTTGGCGAGACCGATGCTAAAGCCGGTGATTATGCCGAAGATTTAGCCGCAACCATGCTCGCGACAACATTAGGGGTAGAATTTGACCCGAATGCAAGCTGGGACGAACGTAAAGAAATCTGGAAAATCTCAGGTAAAATCGTGCGCACTATGAATGCTACCCAGTCTGCAATCGGTGATAAGCGCGGCTGGTGGACAACGGTTATTGCTGGTGCGGTGCTGGTGCCTTGATTTTGCGCAGCAGTAGAAAAAGATTATCAAAAGAGTTTTGGTAAAGACCGATATCATGCGTAAGTATTTGACCGACCCAACCGAACCATTTCGAATCAATCCCCAAACAAGTATTAAACAGATGCTGGAGCAGATGTCTCAGATATCGTTTCAAGGCAGAAATTTAGCGCTGGTCTTTACAGTTTATCAAGAGATGCTGAAGGATAAAACATTTATTTTCTTAGGTCTTTCCGGTGCGATGGTGCCGGCGGGCATGCGAAGAATTATCAGTAATCTTATTGAGAAGCGGTATCTTGATTGTATTGTCTCGACCGGTGCGAATATTTTTCATGATATTTGTGAAGCGCTCGGTTATCACCATTATCTTGGCACTAATGTTTGTAATGACCAGGAACTATTTAAATATCATATTGACCGTATCTATGATACGTTTGCATCTGAAGATGAGTTTATTGCCACGGATAATTTTATTGCTAAGTTTGCCGAGGCGCTGCCCGATAAATTATACACGACCCGCGAATTTTTCTATTTGCTGGGAAAACATATAATTAAATATCAAAAATCAAAGGGATTAAAAATTACTGACAGTATTATTGTATCGGCAGCAAAATATAAAGTGCCGATTTATTGTGCGGCACTCGGCGATTCCTCAATCGGCATTGCTCTGGCAGAACTTTTCTATCATAAAAAGAAGAAGATAAAATTTGATATTATTAAAGATATCGAAGAAACCGCTTATTTAACTGCAGCTTTGAAAAGTTCATCGGTTATTTATATTGGCGGCGGTGTACCCAAGAATTTTATCCAGCAGACTGAGGTAACCGCACCATTTTTAGGATATAAGGTAAAGGGACATAAATATGCGATTCAGATTACGCAAGACGCACCGCATTGGGGCGGTTTGTCAGGCTGCACATTCAAAGAGGCGCAGTCCTGGGGTAAGATTGCACTTGATGCCAAAACAGTTATGCTCTATGCCGACGCAACCCTGGTTTTGCCAATCCTTGTTTCTGGTTTAGCTCAGGTAAAAATTAAGCGCAAATTCACACCGACTTTTGATATGGGAGAACAGGTACGGGTTAAATAAAAACCTAATATATCTTAACTAATTTAATGTTCGTGTAATAATGTTTGAGAATGTCCTGATAAGATTTTTTTTCTCTTGCCATTGCCAGCGCACCATACTGGCATAAACCAATGCCATGTCCCCAGCCATAACCTTGAAATTCAACTGAATCTTTAGTTGTCTTTATTGTGAATTGAGTCGATTTGAGATTGAATGCTTTGCGGATTGCATCACCAGTCAGTTTATATTCTGTAATACCTGAGAAGCGTAAATATTCAACCCGCTTGGTTGTTTTATTGATATCAAGTTTAGGTGTAATATCAAATTTATAGGTTATCCCGGCTAATTTGAAAATCGTATCCTGAAAAGCACGGCGACTTATTTTCAAGTTCCATTGATAATGAGGTGATTCGTGACAATAAGATTTTTGCTTATCTGAATGATTCGGGGCATCAATAATTGATTGTAAATACGGGTATCTGCCATGGGCAGTAACACCGCCGCAACAAGCATGATATTGGGCAAGAATCGGTTCTTCTCCAAATTGCATAATTTCACCTCGGGTCTGGTCCACCGCCTGAATTGCCAGTTTATATTCTCTTAAAGCGCCTTTGTATTCCTGGTCATAGAGATAAGAACCATATATATCAAAATCTTTACGCTTGCCAAGCAAGGTCATAGTATAACTGCGGGCAGCAACTGCCTGGGCTTTGACTGCTTCTAATTCGTGCTCTTTTGCCATGCCGATTTCACAACTGACTACTCCGTGTAAATATTTTTCAAGGGACACGAAGTTGATTGCGGTCAGATTTTTAGTAACCGCAAAACGGTGGCTTAAATTTTTCTTGAGCACAATCCGATTATGATAAGGGGTCATATTTTTAAGATTATAACCGACTGAAATCTGGTCCGGGCTTTCGAAAATTAACTGGTCTGGACTGGCTAATAATCTTTGTTGATTTGATTTCAAAACCAGCATGCTGTCTTTAGCGTAGATTATCAGTAAATCAGTATTGGCACTAAGACTACTCGCTTTGCCCTGGGCAATTACTGAAAAAGGGTTTTTACCGGATACATAGATGGTATCTGTATTCCATAAGACCGCAACTGATATTTTTGGTTCTTGAATTTGCGGTGTTATTTTTGGAGTGTAACTGATTGGTGCCCGAACCCGAAAACAACAGCTCATGGGCAGGCAAAGCAGAACGAATATGAGATATTTCATCGATTAATTATAGTATAGGGACAATGCATATAATGTCAATTAAAGTGATGTTTTACTTTACAAAGCGATATTTTTTCTCCATAATTATCTATGCCCTATCGAACCGAAAAAGTAGCCGAAGCAATTAAAAGCGCGGTTGCCGAGATTATTGTCGAGGAATTAGCTGACCCGAAACTGGGTTTTGTTTCAATCACTGCAATCAAACTTGCCAATGATTATAAACAAGCAACCCTCTATTTTTCATCGTTCGGTGAAAACATCGAACAGGAAGTGGTGATGAATCATCTTAATCATGCGGCTAAGTTTATTAAAAACCGGTTGAAAGATAAAGTTGTATTACGATACATACCTGAGCTCGTTTTTGAAATTGACCGGTTATTACAGGAAGAGCAAAAAATCGGCAAGGTGCTCGACGATTTAAAGAAATCGCAAGCCAACAATGAAACCACGGATGAAACGGATTGTTCTGAAATACCTTAATTATTAAAGTGAAGATACGCGGGGTTCTGCCTTTAAATAAACCAATCCATCTTTCGTCGTATGATTGTATTCGAAAATTGAAACCAATTTTCCCAAATACCAAACTTGGCCATGCTGGCACTTTAGACCCGATTGCGCAAGGTTTATTATTGATTCTGTTTAATGAGGCGACTAAAATTGGACAGTACCTGAGTGATAAAGACAAAGAATATGTCGCCAAAATACGATTAGGCATAGTCACGGATACTGATGATATTACTGGTCAGATTATTGATGATAAACCCTTTGATACAGTTACTCAAATTCAAGTTGAACAGCTATTAAAATCATTTATTGGTGAAATAAACCAATTACCACCTAAATTTTCTGCATTGAAACAAAAAGGTCAGAGAAGCTATGTGTTGGCAAGAAAAGGTATTGATTTTAGCGTCTCTTCGCGTAAGATAATCATCAAAGAAATTGAACTATTGAGTTTTAATTTACCAATAATCGAGATTAGAACAATGGTTAGCAAAGGAACTTATATCAGGGCATTAGCAAGAGATATCGGCGAGAAGTTAGGTTGTGGAGCGACTTTAGAAGGATTAAACCGAACTCAGATTGGCAGGTTTCGAGTTGAGAATGCAGTTGATTTAGAAGATGTAAGACCAGAGAGAATCAGTGAGAATATATACCCGATAAACGAAGCAATAGCTGAGATACCAGCCATTGTTGTTAATAACGCAGATATGCAGAAATTATTGCAAGGACAACCGCTATCGCGAATTGAAGATTGTAAATTGAAAATTGAAAATTGTATTATAAGAGTTGTTGATAATGAGAATCGGGTATTAGTAATTGCAAAATACAAAGATAATAAAATTTATCCAGAACGGCTTATCTATGCAGATATATAATATCAAACCACACGGACATTATACGAAGCTTTTTGGTGCCGTAATCGCGCTGGGCAGTTTTGACGGTGTGCACCGCGGCCATCAAAAGATTTTACAGACGGCAAGGATTTTAGCCAAGAAATATAACAAACCTTATGGCGTTATTACTTACCAGCCGATTCCGCAGGTATTATTACATAAGGATTTTCATTTCCTGCTTGCGACCGATAAAGAAAAGGTGAAAATCTTTAGAGATTTATCAGTCGGATTTTTAGGATTGATTAAATTTACAAAACAAATAATGAATCTTGAAGCACAGGATTATATTCTGCAATATATTGTCAAACCGATTCGGCCAAGCGCGGTTGTGGTCGGTGTTGACCATCATTTTGGTAAGGCGCACAAAGGTAATGTCGCATTGCTGAAAAAATTCGGTAAAGAATTCAATTTTGAAGTGAAAGTTGTATCAAGTCTAAAATATCACGGCGCACCGATTAAATCGACACGGATTCGTGAACTTATTATTTTAGGACATATCAAGAGAGCGAATGAACTATTAGACAGAAAATATTCAATGACTGGTAAAGTAATTAAAGGTAAAGGATTGGCAAGGCAGCTTGGATTTCCGACCTTAAACCTGCATATGCCAGACAAAGCAAAACTGGTGCCAGCAGATGGCGTGCATCAGGTTAAAGTAAATTTTGAAGGCAAGCAATATGACGGCGTGATGAATATCGGTTTTGCACCGACCATTACCAATTCGTTGCAGGCTTATCAAATGCGGTCTTTAGAAGTTCACCTGTTCGGTTATCAAGGAAATGAACAGACTTCGTTGAACAAATTAATTACAGTAGAATTTTTCGAGCGGTTAAGACCGGAAAAGAGGTTTGATAATCTGGAAGCATTAAAAAAACAGATTGCAGATGACATAATGCAAATAAAGCAAAAAATATTACCCGCCAGGAGTTAAAACTCTTACAGGATATAGAAGTTATATCTAAATCAGGAAAAAAAATCAACGGGGCGCAATATCGTTTTTTGAAATTTTTTTGGTGGGGAAAATGGGGTATAGGGTATTTAATAGGCGAGTATCGCGCCCCGTCTACATAATTATTGTAACAAAATATATTTTTTTGTCAAGGTTTATTTTTTAGAAGTTGTCAATAGTCATAGATTTGTAAATAACCTTTAAACTCAATACAGATATGAATTTAAGAGTTTCTAATATTTTTACTTAAATGTTTAATGTAAACTGTTATGATATAAACTGTTGGGGGTATGTCGATTTTATAAAATTTTGATATAAATTTTCAGTATTTTGTTTGCTTTGTTTTGACTATTTTTTAGGTTATTGTTCTGTCATCAGTTTTAAGCATACAGAAATAGATACCGGGTTTGACTTGATTGCGATTATTATCTTTACCGTTCCAGATTACAGGGTTTTTAGTTTTTAGTTGTTGGTTGTTAGAAAAGGATTTGATTAGTCTGCCAGTAACATCATTGATTTCAAGGGTTGCGTTCGTGTTTGCGGTCAGTGAATAGTAAATTGTGGTTTGGGATGAGAAGGGATTGGGTGCTGCGGATAAATCGGTAAAGTTATAATCTTTTTCTTGATTAGATACTTCTTCAATACTGTAGTCATATATATGTCGGCGATGAAGTATAATTGGATTTCTGGTTGCTCTTCCTTGTCCCATATTTTCAAAACCAGCAATCGAATCTAATAGATATTGAATAAATATCGTATCGTTTATTACACCGCCGATACACGGAAAACGTTTAGAAGTTGTGTTGGGTGTAGTTATTCTACCTATTCTGGACAAAGTCTGTCCATTATTTCTCAATTCTGCTAAATATATATCAGCACGTGATAAAGTTGTAAGTGGTTCAATATTGAGTGAATCGAATACTTCCCAGGTTACATAAAAATATGAAGTGACTGGGTCTTGAACAATGGAAGGTCGGTCAGCAATAATTGCGTTATAACCAATATATGGTGGAGAAAGCAAATAAGGATTGTATCTAAAGATAAAACTCCATGCTGGATTGTTAACTGGGCAATAGTGCCAAATTTCTGCCGGGGTCGTTTGTGCTAAAGTATCATAAAATACCGCGTTGACTGATGCAACAATATGAAAGTTATCATTATTATCAAAACAAGCAAATAGTGAAGCAAGATTAAAAGATGGTGCCGCACTAGTAATACCGGAAAATGCGGGTGGAAATGGTAATTGCACAGTCGGTTGCCAGTTTATTCCGTTATCATTAGAAATTTTATAATAAGCATTATGATATGGGGTGTCTGGTTTCATTTCTACCCATAAGACAATAACTTTGTTGGAAACCTTAGAAGCGGCAATGTTATGGCTTGGGAATCTTGGCGATGGTAAGATTGGAATCGGAGTTGACCAGGTGCACCATGGCTGAATACGAGAATACCATAAAGAATATTCAGATGTCGTATCAATCATTGCAATATGAATTGCTTGATTATTTGTTACAGCAATTGATGGCCATTTATAACCAATGGGACCTGGACAATTTTCAGGAAGACCCGCACCAGGTGCTTCGTCTTGTACAACTACTGGTCGTATTGTAGTTCCAGATCCTTGATTAGTACTAATAACTACGCAACCTGTTATTGGGTTATAATCCATTCCACCAAAACCACTTCTTTCACTAAAAACATTGACCCCATCAAGCCAGTTCCAAGTTCTTGTCGATAGGTCATAGAAATTATATCTTTGGTTTCTGTCCGCTGCTGGTACAAAATTGCTGTACATCCAACAACAATGAATGCCATTTGCAACCGGGTCAACCCGGCAATGAGTATAAACCGGTCCCGAATACTGCCAGTCATAAGTCGTATAGCCGATTATTTCTTGTCGAGCGTCAGTTTGAGCATACAATAGTAATAGTGTTAATGATAACAATATTAACACAATTATTTTTTTCATATACTTTTCTTTTATTTTGTTTTTACAAGTTTTTGGGTCAGCGTTTTATCGTGAGTTTTGAGCGTGCAGAAATAGATACCGGGTTTGACTTGATTGCCATTATTATCTTTACCGTTCCAGATTACAGGGTTTTTAGTTTTTAGTTGTTGGTTGTTAGAAAAGGATTTGACTAATCTGCCTGATATGTCATAGATTTCAATCGTTGCATTTGCGTTTGCAGGAATTGAATAATTGATTGTAGTGAGTGACGAAAACGGATTTGGTGAAGCGGATAAATTTCCAATTTCTAATTTCCAATATCCAATATCTTGTTCGATGCCAGCATAAGGAAGCGGAATAAAGTGACATATTACTGGGTTTCTGGTTGTTCGTCCCTGAGCAAAAGATTCACCTCCAGCAATTGAATCGATGAGATATGAAACAACTAAGGTATCGGCAAAAACTCCGCCAACACACGGATATCTTTTTGAAGTTGTATTTGGTATTGTAATTGGCTGTTGATTATGCCAGGTTAAGCCATTATTTGGTGATTCAGCAATCCAGATGTCAGCGCGGGCTAAACCTGTTGTTGGTTCATAATTTAATGAGTCAAATTGTTCCCACGACACATATAAATAGTTAGTAAAGGGAGATTGGACAATTGATGGTCTTGTTGCAAAAATAGCATTATATCCAACCGGTGCAGCTAATGTTTCGGGTGCATAATGATAAATTAAATTCCACTGCGGATTATTAACCGGACAATAATGCCAAATTGCTGCGGGAACCGTGACTCCAGTGTCAGATAATGATGCCACGATATGAAAGTTGTCCTGATTGTCAAACATCGTAAATAAAGACGAGATTGTAAATGTCATTCCATGAACAGGTGGATATGGTAATTGAACCGTTGGTTGCCAGTTTATACCGCCGTCATTGGATATACGATAAAAAGCGCGTTGTGGATATGGGTCTTCAGAACATTGCCATAAAATAATAACTTTGTTGGAGATTTTGGAAGCCGCAAGATTATGACAGATAAACATTGGCGATTGTGCCGGCGGGCAGATATTGATTGGAGTTGACCATGTACACCAGGGTTGAACTCGGGCATACCATAAAGAATCCATTGAAGCAGCGTCAATCATGACACAATGGACTGCCTGGTTGAGTGATGTGCTAATAACGGGCCATTGCCAACCAATAGGACCTTGGCAATAACTAAAAATTCCGCCGCCGATTGCCTCATCTTTGGCAACGACAGGTCTGTTTCCTCCGGTAGCAGATTGATGAGCGCTCACTACTGCAACACCGGTAATCGGGTCATAATCAAGATTGCCAAAACCGCTTCTTTGCGGATATACAAGTATTCCATTAGCTGGCCAGTGCCATTGGCGTGTATTAAAATCATAATAATTATATCCCTTATTTCTATCAGCAGGATTGAAATTACTGTGAAGCCAACAAACATGGATGCCATTACAGACGGCTGCGGTTCGACACCATGTATATACTGGACCACCAAACTGCCAATCATAAGTCGTATAACCAACCACATCCTGTCGACCAATCGCGAAAACGATTCCAAGATTATAGATTAAAAGATTAAAGATTAGAAATTTTACGAATTTTCCCATATCTGCCCCCAGATATTTTTTTATAATTGAAAGGACTGTCATACTTTCTCCTGTATTTGTCCTCACTTAAATATAATATAAATAAAAGATTTGTCAAGAGTTATGTTCCTGGTTTTATAAAAACCATTTATCACAAGAATTGTCATGCTGAACTTGATTCAGCATCGACGATAATAATAGTTTTGAGACCCCGAATCAAGTTGACTGTCGTCTTGCTTCGCACCGGGGTGACATAACTTATTAAGGTCATATCTATACCTGACCCGTTTAGTTGCCCAATCGGTTATCGGTTAGGTTGTCAAATCAGTTGTCCGGTCGGCAAGCCGACCGGTTGCCCCCTGGCTTGCCCCTTGGCTAGCCCCCCGGCTTACCTGAGGGTCTGCTGATTAGGCAGAACTTCGGATTGCTCAATGGATTGGCGAGTAGATAACCGATTAAACTGGCAATCGGATAACCGAGCAGGCGGAAACTACCGCTTGATAGATTTGCCTAAAACGCGGGCGCGAGCCGTAATATTTTATAATAGATGAGCCAGGATTATTTTGGGCGGTTTTATCCTTTTACTGCCGATTTTGCAGGCAGCAAGAATATTTTCTTTGACACACCGAACTTTTTTTGGGTCATTACCAAGAATGGTAACCAATTCGTCGCCTTTATGAACAAAGTCCCCGATTTTCTTCTTGAAAATAAACCCGGCACTCTTATCAATTCTATCATCCATTGTTGTGCGACCGCAACCCAATTGGACTGACAACAGACCAATTTTCATCGCATCCAGTTTCTGAATATATCCTTGTTTCGGACTTGTTATTTTAACTCGGTATTTTGCCTGTGGTAATAATTTATAATTATCAATTACTTTATCATTGCCGGCCTGCGCTTTGATTAATGCCCGTAATTTTTCCAGTGCCTGACCTGATTTAATTACTTGTTCTATTTTTCTTCTTGCTTCTTGCTTTTTGCCTCGCGTTGACATCACGAGCATTTCTTCAGCTAATGCAAATGTTACTTGTATCAAATCCGCCGGACCATTACCTTTTAACGCTTCGATTGATTCGATGATTTCCAGACTATTGCCAACCATGTTACCTAAAGGCTGTTCCATATTGGTAATCAAGGCGACTACTTTTTTACCCATCCGCTTGCCGATTTCAATCATAACTTTTGCCAGTTCTTTGGCGTTTTTAATATCCCTCATAAACGCACCGGTTCCGGTTTTCACATCCAAAACCAGACCATCAATACCTGCGGCCATTTTTTTCGACATAATCGAAGCGGCAATCAATGGTATCGAATCAACCGTCGCGGTCACATCACGCAGAGCATAGAGCTTTTTATCAGCTGGTGCCAAAGTTTTGGTCTGACCCATCATAGCGACACCGATTTTTTTAAGCGTGTCAACAAACTCTTTTTCAGACAGGTTAGTTCTGAACCCGGGAATTGATTCGAGTTTGTCCAGGGTCCCGCCAGTATGCCCAAGACCCCGGCCTGAAACCATCGGTACCGTAATATTTAAACAGGCAATAATCGGTGCTAAAATCAGCGAAACTTTATCACCGACTCCACCAGTTGAATGTTTATCAATCTTGGGTTGTTTAATTTGGGCAAGATTGAAAATTTTGCCGGAGCGCATCATTGCTTCGGTTAATGCAGTCGTCTCAGTAAAGCTCATACCCTGAAAATAGACTGCCATGAGAAATGCAGCGATTTGATAATCCGGGATTTTATCTTTGGTATATCTGTCAATTAAGAATTCAATTTCCTGATTCAGCAGTTCTTGGCCTGACCGTTTCTTGAGGATGATTTCGTAAGCAGTCATTCGTTAAAATATCTTGACGGTAAAATACTTTTTTGGATTTACCTTAATGTCTTCCAGCAGTTCTCTTAATTTCTGATTTGTGTCCCGCACTTCTTGATACAACTCTTCGCTCGTCATCAGTTTTTTTACAGTGCCGTCCTGTTTAAGCAAATTTCCCAGAGTATCGAGCTTAATAACCAAATCCTGCATCTGCGCGCTCATCACAACTAACGGCATTGAGAATGCCGTGGTCAAAGCATCCAGTTTTGAATAGAGTTCGGTTTTCAAATCCTTTAATTCTGTAGTTATTGGAATTGATTCGACCTGGGCAATAATCTTATCCAGACCAATAAAAAATCGTTCCAGCTCGATTACTTCGTTAGTGCCATAGAATTCAGCGTCTTTAGATGCTATCGGTCCATTACCTGGTGTTACGGTTAAAATCCGGTCGGTCCCAAAATAACTGAGACTTCGTATCGCAAATTCGGTATCTTCGGTCAGCACAACATCTTTATCCAGGGTTATCTGCACGCAGACCTTATCGCTTTTGCCAACTAATTCAACCGAATTAACCTTGCCTTTTTCAATTCCGCGCACGATAACCTGTGAACCGGTCTTAAGTCCGGATACTTCACTATAATAAATTTTAGTTTGATAACCTTTAATCCCTGGATAGATACCGGCTAAGTAAAGATAACCAAAGACAATGATAATTAAGACAATAACGATAAAAAAGACCACAAAAATTTTCCTTGACTTATTCATAAAGCTCCTTTGTCAGGTTCAGTTTACCTGCATCTAATACATATACAATTTTGATACCAACGGCTTTCACCGTATCTTTATTATGAGTCACCAGAATTCCTGGTTTGTTTAATCCTTTAACTATCTGACATATCTTATTATGCATCACTGAGTCAAGACCTGTGGTCGGTTCATCATACAAAAGATAGGTTGGGTCATAAATAACTGCCCGTGCAATCGCAACGATTTTACGCTCACCGCCGGACAGGTCATTACAGTTTTGCTTGAGCATTTGCTTTGGAATATATAAAAGTTCTGAGATTTCTTTTACTTTGGCGTCAATTTCTTTTTTACTGAAACTCGAGCTTTCTTCTAAAGGCAGTCGGATATTCTGCTCGACCGACATTGAATCGAACAGTGCCGAATGTTGAAATACAAAGCCGGTTGTTTGACCTTGGTCAATCATAACCTTGCCTGAGCTTGGTTTTATCAAACCGGCTATGATTTTCAATAAAATGCTCTTGCCAATACCGGTCGAACCGACCACCCCGATGAATTCATTACGAACCTCTAAACTAATATCGTCTAAAATTTTCTTACTTTCGAATATTTTACTGACATTTATAGCTTGTATCATAATTAAAAGAATAATGTTGCCGCAACAAAATCTAATACTAATACTAACACGGTTGAAATTACGACCGCATCGGTGGCGGCTTTACCAACATCTCTGGCACCGCCGGAAACATTAAATCCGCAATAAACACCAGCTGTAGTTATCCAGAATGCGAAAAATCCGGATTTGACAAAACTGACCCAGAAATCTCTCGGATAAAACGGATGGGTCAAGCCGTAGAAAAAGACCTGGGTATTCGTTCCATAAAAAATCTGAGCGTATAATGCTCCGATGCATAATGAGACTGCAATCATTAATGCGTTGAGCAGGGGGAGACTCACAAGCATAGCCAGGATTCGCGGTTTGGCTAAATAATTTTTGGGGTCGATTTTTATCGATTTCAATGCATCAATCTGCTCGGTAACTTTCATGGTACCGATTTCTGCAGCCATTGCCGAAACACACCGTCCGATTAACGCCATTGCGGTGAGCACCGGTCCCAATTCAATCATAAGCATCCGTCCCACGGTCAATCCTAAAAAATATTTAGGCAGCATATTGGATATCTGATATGCGCTTTGCACCGTGGTAACCAAACCGACAAAGAACCCGACAATCACAACGAGCAGGATTGACTCGACTCCAAAATCATAGATATGATCAATAAAGCGTCTGAAGGTCTTAGCGCCTTTGCCCGGACTGAACAGACTTTGGAACGGAAATTTCAGAAACGGAATAACATCTCTAATACCCATAAAACCTACCCGAGCCACTCGTCTTTTAAAACGAACCATTGCAACGGATTTTGCCGGATATAAAAAGAAAGTTTGTCGGCAATCAGCTGTGCTAATTCTTTAATGCTTCTGTTATGAGGCAGAATCGGTTCGGAAATTTCGACCTGATAACTTTTCTTGTCGTCATTAAGCGTAAAACAGCCGACTAATATCGGCACATTGTATTTCGTTGCAAATGCAGCCGGTCCGATTGGCACCAGTTTTTCACCGGCCAAAAATTTCACTCTTACGCCCCAGCCGGTCAAATCCCGGTCTGAGAGCAGAGCCAGGATTCTTTTATTGAACAGAGCTGCAACTATTTTATCCCGGTCTTGAGGGAAAAATGTTTCCAGACCAGTCTTTGAGCGCAGGGCATTAAAAAATCCGGCAATGCCCGGTATATTTTCAGTAACCGCACACAGCGGATAACCTAAACCAGCCAGATAAACACCGGCTAAATCCCAGTTGCCAATATGACCGGTCGTTAAAATTACCCCTTGATTCATAGCTACTGCTGCATCCAGGTTTTCAAGTCCCTTAACGAAAACTGCTTCAGCAAGTTTTCGATTGTTATAAACCGGAATGCGCAGTATATCCGCCATACATATCGCATAATTGGTCATCACTTTAAATACATGACCCGGATTGTCTTTTTGCCCGCAATACCGCAAATTTTTCCGGATCTGTTCTTTTTCCTGTTTGGCAAAGATAAATTGCACGACGGCAAGACACTCAGCCAGAAAAACTGCACACCAGCGCGGCAGCAGACAGGCAATTTTTTGTCCGAATCGAAACATGCGTATATCGTATAATTTCGTCATTGTCGCTCTTTCAAGATATTATCAATCTTTAATTAAAAGTCAACCCCGCACCAATCTACAGTTAAAATTAAATACAAAAAATCGTCATTTAACGCCAAAATCTTTGCGCTTTGATTTGCAATTAAGCGGTTTGGTTGCTGATATTTGATATTTCTTCTCTGCTTGACTTTATCATATATCAAAGTAAAATATTACAATGCCCATGGAAAATTTAACTGATAAGACTTCAGTAAAGAAAACAGGGTTCTTAAAAAAAGTCAGCAAAGCCCTGAAATTCGCTGATGATTTTCTGATTCCCCAGAATATTGTCAGCTATCTGAATCGATATATTATTGGACAGAACAAAGCGAAAATGGCGGTCGCAATCGCCTTACGCAACCGGTGGCGGCGCCAGCACGTGCAGGGAAAACTGAAAGAAGAGATTTACCCGAATAATATTATCTTGATCGGGCCGACCGGTGTCGGTAAAACCGAGATTGCCCGGCGTCTCGCTAATTTAGTCCGGGCTCCGTTTGTCAAGGTTGAAGCGTCTAAATTCACTGAAGTCGGTTATGTTGGTCGTGATGTCGACTCGATGATTCGCGACTTGATGGAAATCGGCGTCAATATGGTCAAAACTGAAAAGACCGCAAGTCTCATGCCCAAAGCAGAAGCATCAGCCGAAGAACGGATTCTGGATTTACTTTTACCGCCGTCTGCGCCGGCTCCCAAACCCGTATCAACAAGCATTAACCAGACCATAAAATTACCAAACCTCGAAAATCAAAAATCAGAATCAATGAACGAAACCAAAGAAAAGCTGCGCAAAATGCTCAAAGCTGGCAAGCTTGATGACCGGCCTGTAAAGATTGAAACCTCAAAGCCGGCGCTGCCTTTTATCGAAGTCTTTTCCCAGGTCGGCGCGGAAGAACTGTCCATGAAAATTCAGGACGCATTTTCCGACTCGTTTCCAAAACAGACCAAAAACCGCAAACTCACGGTCAAAGAAGCAAAACGGGTTTTGATTCAGGAGGAAGCGCAAAAACTGCTTGATATGGATGAGATTACGAGCGAGGCAAAAAATCGGGTCGAAAATTCCGGTATCGTTTTTTTAGACGAGATTGACAAGATTGTCGGTGCGGATGCGAAAGCCGGACCTGATGTTTCGCGGGAAGGCGTGCAACGCGACCTGTTGCCGATTGTTGAGGGTTCCAATGTTTTGACCAAATACGGTATGATTAAAACCGACCATGTTCTGTTTATTGCGGCGGGTGCTTTCCACAATGCCAAACCGTCGGATTTGATTCCTGAGTTACAGGGACGATTTCCGATTCGGGTCGAACTCAATTCATTAACTCAGGAAGATTTTATACAGATCTTGGTAAAACCGGAAAACGCGCTTATCAAACAGTATGTCGCCCTGTTACAGACCGAATCAGTCCGATTATCCTTTACTGACGCAGCAATCAACAAAATCGCACAAATTGCCGCGCTTATTAATGACGAGATGGAAAATATCGGTGCCCGGCGATTGCATACAGTAATGAATGCCCTGCTTGAAGACATCTTGTTCAAACTGCCTGAACCGTCAATTACCGAACTGACCATTACTGATGATTATGTTGATAATCGGTTAAAAGACATCATTAAGAATAAAGATTTAAGCCGGTATATATTATAAAATAGTTGATAATTATTTATGAGTAAGAAAGGAAAATTAATATGAAACACGATTTGATATCGCTTGGCGATTTGTCCAAAGAAGGAATTTACAAGATAATATATAAGGCAATTGATTTGAAAGCAGAATTAAAATTCGAGCACCGCTTAAACTATCTCAACGGTAAGAATTTGGCTTTGGTATTTGAAAAACCATCGCTGCGCACAAGGGTTACCTTTGAAGTGGCAATCCGACAGCTCGGCGGGTCTGCAATTTATTTAAGCCAGCAGGATATTGGAATTGGCAAGCGCGAATCGGTCGCCGACATTGCGAAAAACCTGAGCCGCTGGGTTGATTGTATTGCTGCGCGTACTTTTGCTCACAAGACGGTTCTTGATTTGGCAAAATACAGCGAAATGCCGGTCATCAATGCCCTGTCTGATTTAGAGCATCCGTGTCAGGCATTAGCCGATTATTTGACTATCTATGATGTGCTCGGCAAGATTGAAGGCGTTACCCTAGCCTGGATCGGTGACGGTAATAATGTGTGTAACTCACTCATGCTTGGTGCCGCAATCTTGGGAGTGAACATGAAAATCGCAACGCCCAAGGGTTGTGAACCGAGAAAAGAAATTGTTGAACGCGCTCTTGCTTTAGCCAAGAACAGTTCCGCCCAAATTGCTCTTACCGATGACCCGGTCCAAGCAGTCAAAGGCAGTGAATTCATCTATACCGATACCTGGACTTCAATGGGTCAGGAAGCTGAAGCAGAAAAACGGAAAGCAGCTTTCAGTAAATTTCAGGTTAATAAAAAACTGCTCGAGCACGCACCGCACATTCACTATGTTATGCACTGTTTGCCGGCTCACCGCGGAGAAGAGATTACTGACGAAGTCCTGGACGGACCGCAATCGATTGTACTGGAACAAGCTGAAAACCGCATGCATGTGCAACGGGCAATCCTGGCAATACTTTTAGGTTAGGAATTGACAGGTTAAAATACAATTAGAATAACGAATATCTGTTTAATCTGTGGAATCAGCGGTAAAAAAAGATAAATTAGTTTAACGGGTAAACCGAAACGCGCCGTTTCTCTCTCGAGACCCGTTCAAATTTAACATACCCCTTAATCATCGCAAAAAGCGTATCGTCTTTGCCGCGGCCGACATTCATACCCGGTAGAATTTTGGTTCCCCGCTGCCGGATAATAATCGTGCCCGGATTGATAAACTCGCCGGCAAATGTCTTTACCCCCAGCCGTTGTGCCTGACTATCGCGACCATTTCGCGATGAACTTGCGCCTTTTTTATGTGCCATATCTAAAAATCCTTTCTAAATTATTTCAATACTATATTTTATTATATCTATTATAATTGCAGATGTCAAGCAGTAAAGATTGTGATTAAGTCTTGACGTCTTATCTTAAAGGAGTAGAATAATGAGATGACAAGAATGCTCATAAACAATAAAACAACAGGAGGAGCTATGGTTAAAAAAACATTATTTGTAATTGTTGCGGCAATCACACTCGTTTATGCAGCTGAGCATAAACTGACGAGCAATTCACCGGATTTACTCACAGTACCACAACTCTTAAATTATCAGGGCAAATTGACCCAAATCAGCGGCATGCCGGTTAATGATTCGAATTATTCGGTAACTTTCCGCTTATTCACATCTGCAACCGGCGGTACCGCATTTTGGAACGAAACCCAGTCAGTGCAAACCACAGCCGGTTTATTCCATTGTCTTTTAGGCAGCAGTACTCCGATTGCATCAATTCCAGGTGATGGTAATTGTTATCTGGAAATGCAGGTCAATCCCAGCCCGGCAATGACACCAAGAATCAGATTGACAAGTTCGGCATATGCTTTTGTGGCAAGAAAAGCTGATACTGCCGGTTATGCCTTATCTGCCAATATCCAGTATGTTGACAGCGCACGGGTTGCCGGCAATTCTCATAAATTACAGGGCAAAGATACACTTGCCTTAAGTGCCAAATATGTTGATGAAGGACAGGTCAATGCGATTACCAATCTGATGCTTGCTGATAATGCAGTAACCAGCAGTAAAATTGCGGATAATACGATTACCCGAAATGATGTCTCAACCACTTTCAAAGCACCCTATGCTGACACGGCTGATTATGCAATTGTCGTGAATGTGCCGTATGTTGATAGTGCCCGGATTGCAGTTAAAGCTTATGATGCGCATAAATTACAGGGTAAAGATACACTTGCCTTAAGTGCCAAATATGTTGACGAGGGACAGGGAAATGCGATTACCAATCCCATGCTTGCTGATAACGCAGTAACCAGCAGTAAAATTGCGAATAATACGATTACCCGAAATGATGTCTCAACCACTTTCAAAGCACCGTATGCGGACACGGCTGATTATGCAATTGTCGTGAATGTGCCGTATGTTGACAGTGCACGGATTGCCGGTAATTCTCATAAATTGCAGGGCAAAGATACGATTGCTTTAAGTGCCAAGTATGTTGACGAGGGACAGATAAATGCGATTACCAATCCGATGCTTGCTGATAATGCAGTAACCAGCAGTAAAATTGCGGATAATACTATAACCCGAAATGATGTCTCAACCACTTTCAAAGCGCCCTATGCGGACACGGCTGATTATGCAATTGTCGTGAATGTTCCGTATGTTGACAGTGCACGGATTGCAGTTAAAGCTTATGATGCGCATAAAGTACAGGGTAAAGATACACTTGCCTTAAGTGCCAAATATGTTGACGAGGGACAGGGAAATGCGATTACCAATCCCATGCTTGCTGATAACGCAGTAACCAGCAGTAAAATTGCGGATAATACGATTACCCGAAATGATGTCTCAACCACTTTTAAAGCACCGTATGCGGACACGGCTGATTTTGCAATCGTCGTGAATGTTCCGTATGTTGACAGCGCCCGGATTGCAGTTAAAGCTTATGATGCGCATAAATTACAGGGCAAAGATACACTTGCCTTAAGTGCCAAATATGTTGATGAAGGACAGGTCAATGCGATTACCAATCTGATGCTTGCTGATAATGCAGTAACCAGCAGTAAAATTGCGGATAATACGATTACCCGAAATGATGTCTCAACCACTTTCAAAGCACCCTATGCTGACACGGCTGATTATGCAATTGTCGTGAATGTGCCGTATGTTGATAGTGCCCGGATTGCAGTTAAAGCTTATGATGCGCATAAATTACAGGGTAAAGATACACTTGCTTTAAGTGCCAAATATGTTGATGAAGGACAGGTCAATGCGATTACCAATCCGATGCTTGCTGATAATGCAGTAACCAGCAGTAAAATTGCAGATAATACGATTACCAGAAATGATGTCTCAACCACTTTTAAAGCGCCCTATGCGGACACGGCTGATTATGCAATCGTCGTGAATGTTCCGTATGTTGACAGCGCACGGATTGCAGTCAATGCCTATGCTTTAGAAGGAAACAATCTCAGTGCACTCGATACCCGTTATGTCAATACTGGAGAAACTGACGCTATCTCAAATACGATGATTCAGGATAATGCGGTCACTTCTGCTAAAATAGCTGACGGCACGATTCTTGGCGATGATATTGCCGTACCATTAAATCTTGAAGGTTCGGTCAACTGGCCCAATGGCATTGTGCATATCAAAAATCGCACTACTGGTCGCGGCATTGTCATTGACAGCGTTGGTTTTGGCGGCGTTCATATTGGTTATGCGTTTGCTGACGGTTTTAATGTCGGTTATGCCGGTCAATCCGGTCTTTCTATCGACACGGTCGGCGGCAGTGCAATTCGCGTTATCGTAACTCCGTTTGATGCAATTGGCGTTGATGAAGCAGGATTTGCCGCGCTTTATGCAATGCATGCTGGTACTGGTGTTCAGATCGACTCATCTGAAAGCGATGGCATTTATGCATATGGTAATTTTAGCGGTGGCAGGTTGATTGCCAGCAATCCTCAAGGAATCGGCCTTATTGCCCATGCTTATAACAACACATCGACCGACACCGCAATTCAGGCATATGGTTCTGGTTATGCGACTGGTGGCTGGTACACCGGCGGATTATTAGACAACAAATCTGCACCCTGTCTTATCAGCTCTGAACTCGGTATTGTCACATCTGGCACCGCCACGCTCAGTGATGGCGAAGCCGTGATTAACTTTGACCCGCTCTTTGCCGACAATATCCGCACCGACATTCCAATCCGAATTACGGTAACACCCAAAGGCAGACCAGCCGGATTCTTGTATGTTGCTGAATCCAGAGCGAACGGATTCAGAGTCGCGCTGGAAGCGATCCCGGGTCTTGAGAAAAACGGAACCGACATAACCTTTGACTGGATTGCGGTCGGCACGCTCAAAGATTATCAGACCTCGCCTGATGCACAGACACAATGGCAGCAGATGATTAAAGAACGCGATGCGCAACGCGAAGCCAGAAAACAGGCAAATAGAAAATAATGGGATTAGGATTTAGCGGTTAGGGATTGGTATGAAAGAAAACATTCAAAGCTTCCGCGACCTGAGAATCTGGCAAGACGGAATAAGCTTGACCAAAGAAATATATCGGTTAACGGCAAAATTCCCAAATCGAGAAATTTACGGACTAACCAGCCAGCTTAGACGAGCATCAGTATCGATTCCATCTAATATTGCCGAAGGTCATATCAGAAAAACTACTACCGAATTCAAATATTTCCTTTATATTGCATTAGGTTCGCTGGCTGAACTTGAAACACAAATTATCATTTCTTACCAATTACAGATGGTCAGCGAAAATGATCGTCAGAACCTAATAAACCGAATCGAAATCCTTGGCAAACAAATTCGGTCTTTGATTACTAAATTAAAAACCAAACCCCAATCCCCAACCCCTAAACCCATATCAAAGAGAGGTGTATAATGTTCAAGGAAAAAATGCTTTTATTACTAATCGTTATTGTATCTTTTTCTTATGCCCAGTATCGGTGCGATTGGTATAGCTTCAGCAACGGCAGTGGCAATCTTCAATCAACCAATTACAAAGCTCTGTCAACTGTAAGCCAGACTGCAATCGGTAATCTGACTTCATCCAATATTCTGGCATATATCGGATTCTGGACGCCTGGTATCTTAGTCGGCATTATGGAAGAAAAAGGCGATGAAATAATCCAAACTAATCCGCTTATCACCAAACTCTACAGCGCCTTTCCCAATCCGTTCAAAGCGCAGACTCAAATCCGCTATTCCGTATCTGCGAAAAGCAAAGTCTTTTTACTCGTTCACGATATCACCGGCAGAATCGTGGCAAATCTGGTCAACGAAGAAAAAGATGCCGGTGTTTATACACTGAACTGGAACGGCAGAAACAATCAGGCTCAGAAACTTTCCAATGGCGTCTATTTCTACACGCTCAGAACCGACAACTACGCAAAAACTAATAAAATAGTATTAACTGATTAAACTACAATGATTGTCATGCTGAATTTAATTCAGCATCTCAGACCCTGAATCAAGTTCAGGGTGACACATTAGTACAACAGGGCTTGGCAAAACCAAGCCCTGTTTTTTATATTACTTTTTTTACCACGGATTAAGTTTTTTTTGTCATTCCGGACTTGATCCGGAATCTATCTTTAACCACGAATCGCACGAATGAGCAAATAACACGAATGAAAAGACAAAGAAATTGAAACCACAGATAAACACAGGTTAACACAGTTGTCACCCTGAATTTATTTCAGGGTCTCGTTTTTAATCACAAATAACACGAATGAAAAGAAAAGTCAAAACTCAAAGGTCAAAAGTCAAAACCACATTTTAAAACTTTAAACTGAAGATATATTTCTTTCATTTGTCATTCCCGTGTAAACGGGAATCCAGAATTTTCACCACAGAGGCACGGAGACACAGAGAATAAACAATTAGATAAGAATTACCACAAAATCACGAAAAAATACCACAGAGGTACAGAGTAAGGGAGAACACAGAGCAGTCATTCCGGACTTGATCCGGAATCTATCTTTAACCACGAATCGCACGAATGAGCAAATAACACGAATGAAAAGACAAAGAAATTGAAACCACAGGTAAACACAGGTTAACACAGTTATCACTCTGAATTTATTTCAAGGTCTCGTTTTTAATCACAAATGACACGAACAAGTGAATTACACGAATAAAACAAACCGAAAAACGGGTGCGCCCCGGTTTTGCGGGTCGCACCCGTAAAGTAGTATCTTTTCTGACAGGATTAACAGGATTAAATTGTAGGCACGATCCTGAACTATCATCAGGACAAGTTTTAATCGTGCGAGTGGATAAAAAGAGAACCGTCTGTGATTATTTTGCAAAATTAATCCGGCATTGTAATTCTAATAAAATTTTCTTATCTTTCTTTATATTAATCGGGTGATAATGTAACCTTTAATATAGTTACTTATCTATTTGTGATAATTTATCGTTTTGTTTTACCTCCCCATTCAAGTTCAAATAAAATTCTAATGCCATTGTAAAAACATTCTTTTTTATAGAATGTTTCCCATTCATTAAGATGTGTTATACCAAGTAAGTCTCTTTTTCTTAGTATTTTTATTATATCCTTTTCTCTTTTTTTCCGAGAATCTTTATATCGCTTAATCCAATTTGGAGGAATGCTTTTTCCGTTTGTTTTTAATACAAGATATGCTTTAACTACACTTCCATTAGTATCGGCAAATAAATCCATAAAATAGAATCTCCTTTCTTATTTTTTTATTTTTCTTACCATTGTTAATGCTTTGTCGATAGGTTCAATATACAGTGAAAGATTATCGAATTGTTCCAATATTACATCGATAAATCTTCCGTCTTTTAAAATTTTAATCCATTCATCAACATTATAAGGCAGTCTATGACCAATAACGCTTTCGTTGGGAAAAACACTACGAGGGACATCAAGTTTCATTTGTTTTGAAATCTCTCTAAAATATTGTTCGAATTTTTCTTTTTCTCCATCTCCAAGTTTTGTTAATCTCTTAGTCCAAATACCTGAATTGGGTTTATTATCAGTCGTTCCCATTAAATGATCTAAACCAATATCCGAAACATCTAGATCAATAATATCTAACGAATCGTTACCAAAATGCCAAGATTTTTTCCAAAAAAATATTGAATTCCACCGATATACAGGACCTTCAAAGTCATTTGACCATCTAATCCACCAATCTTTCTCTTTTATTTCCGTACATATTTTTTCACATAGTTTATCAAGGTCATTTTTTATAAAATTTACTTCCTCGATTAGATGATTTATTTCTGCATAGTTTTGTAGAATATATTCCCTACTATCATTTAATATCTTCATTGTTAATTTCCTTTCTTTCTGTTTTTAACACTTCTTTTATTACATGCTTTTCTATACATTTCATATATTGTTCAGCAGCCCATTTTACTTTTATTGCTTGGGACTGTTCGATAAACTTATCTAAACATTTCACAATTTGCTTCCAACTTATCCAATTAAAATAAGTGCCTTTTAGGGCTTCTTCATCTTTTTTTACAGATAAAAGAAAACCATGTTTACGACTATCAGGTATTTCACTTATTTTTGCTGCTTTGTTTAGATCTTTGCTTTCATTTATAATTTGATTTTCACCAACTGCTGATTTGGTTTTATTTTCTATATAAATCACAAATCCGTTTTCACCAGATTCTTTGCTTCTAATTCTTATATCAACTATTGATTCTTCGCCCTTTACTTCTTTTTTAACTGTATATTTTGATTCAGCGTATTCAATCGGTAAATTTATTTCCTCTAAGAAAATTTTAAAGAAAAGATTACCTTGCGCGTGAGTTTCTAATGGATCTAAAAGAAAGGCAAGAAACTTACTATGTCTAATTTCATCATCGGTAAAATCTAATACATCAAGAATATTTAAATCATCAGCTGATTCTCTCTGTGATATTAGAAGTTTTTCTCTCGTTGCATTATATTCTATTAAAAGTCTTTTGAATTTTTCAATAGTTGTCGAAGATATATTTTTATAACCTCCCAAAATATTTTGAATGCTTTTTATCTTAGTTTTACAATATTGATTATTTATCGTATGATATTTTTCGATTATGTTAGAAATTCGATATAGTTCGAATTGTGATATTTGGATTCTTAGTGCGTTGTAATTATTTAGTAATTTAGATATTTTATTTATTGTAAGCCTTGAGGTTGAAGATTTCATTTTTCATTTAATTATATGTCTATAATAATACTAGTCAATATTTGTTATTGTCTTTATTAACATTTTGTTAGAAGGTATAATAAGATTCGCAATTTTATTTTTCCACCCCCAATCCCATCTTCAATCCTTAATCCCATCCTGAAGCGGATGCTGGAGTCAATCCTCATTCTCATTCTGAACCCAATCCTGCCCTAATTCCTGAATCCGAATCTCGAGTTTTACCTCTGGTTGGGGCTGGGAATGAGTCTTGAGTTAAATCCAAAGGAATATCTCGAGCCAATCCTCTAAGTAATCCTCAGAATATACCCGACCCCCTGCTCGCATTATGGGCATGCCCAGGGACTGCCCCGCCACCCTATCCCAAAACCGGTTATTTTTACATTATCTTTGTTCTAATATTCAGCCAATCATACAATTAAATCAATGCCCATCATTTCAAAAACCTTGTCTTTGATTTTTACAAGCAGTTCTTGATTGAGCTGTTGGGCTTGCCATTTTAAAAGCGTAATTTCAACCTGGTTTTGTAATGTTTTCTTAGTATATCGTTTAACTAAACCATATATTTCACGGGCAAAGGCAAGATAGGCAAAGTTAAGCATGGTTGGCGTATTGGTCTTGCTGATAATTATTTTTGCTTCGTTTTCAATCTCAGCCATTCGGATAAACTCTTTTTTCAGTTTTTGTTCTGATTCTTCAGATAATTGCCGGATTGGTTTGCCATTTTTTACAATGTCATAGCGGGTTTTCCATCGGGCAAATCGTTTATCGCCATCTTTTACTAACATAATAATCACCTCCTTTCATAGGAAATTTTAGCCACGGATGAGCACGGATGTTCACCTGTGTAATTCGACATTTTCGGCAAAGACATGTCCTTTTTCCCGGTTGGTCAGGAAACAGCCGACTTTTTGCCGAACCCAGCGCTTTTTGTTCTGTAATAATATCATAGCAAGCTGGATAATTTCATCACCGTATTTGTTTTTGACCTGCGCGACTGAGTTTAATACCTGCGCCATTTTTGGCTTGTCGTAAAATAAGTCTAATTGAAACTGATTCTGAGAAGAGAGATTAGAGACGCTGACACCAAGCAGTCTGACGCTTTTACCGATGTAATTCTTAAGAAATAGTTCATAGGCAACACTGGCGATTTTCTGCGGGTAATTGGTCGGTTCAGGAATCGAAGTCTGCACCCCAAAGTCATTAAAATCAGCACTGCGCACTGATAAGTGAATTGTGCGTCCTGCCAGTCCTTCTTTTTCCAAGCGTCTTGCAACCTTGCTCGATAGCCAGTAAATATACCATTTTATCAGTTCCAGGTCAGTTACATCTTTGGGCATAGTATATGAATGCCCGACTGATTTAATCTGGTCAAAACTTTTCGGGTCAACAACAGATGTGTCAATGCCCCAGGCAAACTGGTGCAGAATTTCACCATACTTGCCGAATTTTGCCTTTAACATATAGCCGGGATATTTTGCCAAATCTTCAATGGTCTTGATGCCAAGCCCATTTAAGTGAATTTTCATTCTTGGTCCGACGCCAATCATTTCTTCGACCGGAAATGACCAGATAATTTTAGGTACTTGTTCAGGATTAACAATCACAAGTCCGTCCGGTTTTTGCCATTCAGCTGCCATTTTAGCAATGAGCTTGTTCGGTCCAATACCAATTGAACAGGTCAAATCGAGTTCTTGTTTGACCCGCTGTTTGATTTTTCTGCCAATCTGCTCAGGTGTGCCAAATAACCGCTGGACATGGGTAATATCGAGAAATGCTTCGTCAACCGAGTATGGCTCGACTAAATCAGTAAACTCTTTATAAATATTCAAGAGCCGAAAACAGTAATCAATATATTTATCCGGGTTGCCGATAATAGTTAAGGCGTGCGGACAGATTTGTAATGCCTGGTGTAATGCCATTGCGGATTTGACACCGAGCCGTTTTGCTTCATACGAGGCAGTGGTTACAACTGCGTGCCGGCCCGGTCCGCCGACCACTAAAATCGGTTTGCCTTGCAAAGCAGGATTATGCTGCTGTTCAATCTGGGCAAAAAAAGCGTCCATGTCGATTAAGACAATAGTGCGGTTATTCATAAGACTGAATATAAATCCGAATATCTGAATCCGAAATCCTAAACAAATTCAAAATTCGAATATCTAAAATTAAAACGCAATAACCATAGTTTGTTTTGAACATTTGAATTTTGGTATTAGATATTGTTTCGAATTGGGCTGCGCCTCGAAGACTAACGTGCTTCGGATTTAGGATTTGGAATATACGCATATATTTTATTCCTCATCTATTTTCAATAATTGCCATTTCATCTCTTCAGTATCGAGTTCGAGTTCATAGGCATTGTTGTGTTCGTCAGATACAGCAAAGCAGTAAATCATAAACTTGCCTTGTCGGCGGTGCCATCTGCCATTGATTTTCATAATCCGGTAAGAGCGGTTGCGCCATTTGAAATAGCGCGGCTCCATACCCGGATTTTTAAACACACAGTCAACCGCAATCGGCTCGTTAATGGTCATACTGCAAACCGGAAGATTTAACCACGAATGACACGAAAGAAAAATATACCACAGAGTCACGGAGAACACAGAGCTCACAGAGGTCTTTATTAATTCTTCTTTGTGTTTTCTCAGTGCCTCTGTGTCTCTGTGGTCTTGCAGTTTCGTGCTTTCATGATTATGTTTTCATTCTAGAATTGCCGGAATAATCCTGCGACTTTGCCGAGCACCCGCACTTGTTTGGTGCCGCGCCGGATGACCATCGGCTTGTACTTTTTATTCGCGGGCGTAAGCGTCACGGCATTGGCATTGTCCCGATAGTATTTTAAGGTTACTTCGTCATCAAGCAGGACTGCGGCAATCTCGTTCTGCTCCACGACCGGCTGCATATTGATAATCACTAAATCACCGTCATTGATCCCGGCATTAATCATCGAGTCACCTTTGACGCGCAGGGCAAACGAGTTCGTGTTCTTGAAAATCGAGCGGTCGATTTTTAAATTGCCTTCGAGATTTTCCACAGCCAAGAGCGGCGTGCCGGCCGCAATCTTACCCAGAATCGGAATCGAGATAAAACCCTGTTTGCCCAAAGCGATTTGTTCGGCACTGCTCGACGGCAGTTTGTCATGTTTAATGACCAGGGTGCGGGCGCGATAAGTCCGTTTTTCCAGATATCCCTTTTTCTGCAAAGCGTTCAAATGGTCGAAAATGGTCGGCTTTCTAACTTTGAAGAAAACCGCAATCTCGTCATAGGAGGGGGGATATCCGTTCTTCTCGATATAGTTTTGGATAAAATTAAGTATCCGCTGCTGTTTTTTAGTCATTTCTTTCATAATGACTCCTTTCTGTTACTGATTTTATGTTAAGCATATCTATATTATACTAACCCTTGTCAGTTTGTCAAGAGGAAATATTTTATTTTTATGAAACCACGGATTACACGGATTTTTTACCACGCGTTCGAAGAACCCGCGAAGCGAATTACACGGATAATAAGAAAAGGCAAAAGTCAAAGGTCAAAAGTCAAAACCAAAACTTAAAACCTTAAACTGAAGATATATTTTTGTCTTTTGTCATTCCCGTGTAAACGGGAATCCAGAATTTTCTTCACAGAGGCACGGAAGACACAACCAGAATTTTGAATTTTGAATTTTTCATCTTTGTGTCTCTGTGGTATTTTTTCAGATTTCTTAAATTAATCATTGACTTTAGGAAAATGGCGGGGTAAGCTATATGTATTAGAATTCTTTTAGCCTACCCAGTCTGCCCAGGTACATTCTGGAGTTTTCGCCGAGCCCTGAAATTTATCTCGAAACGAGCAGCAATGCCGCCGTTGGGATTATTAACGGTCGCGTCCATGCTGCCTTTGGAATGGGAAAAGCGGTTAGTGGACCAGAATGTCTCGCATTTAAAAGATTCAGATATCAAGTGGGCTGATTATGTTTTTGTAAGCGCAATGGTGATTCAGCGCGAAGGCGTCAAAGAATTAATCGAGCGATGTCATCGGCTGGGTAAAAAGATTGTTGCCGGCGGTCCGCTCTTTACTTCAGAACCAGAAAATTTTGACGAGATTGACTACTTGGTACTGAATGAAGCAGAAATAACTCTACCTTTGTTCCTGGCTGATTTGCAAACCGGCAATCCCAAACATTTATATACTTCAGAAGAGAAACCGGATTTAAGCAAGACGCCGGTGCCGTCCTGGCATTTAATTCAGAAGCGGCATTATTCAAGTATGGCAATTCAGTTATCCCGGGGCTGTCCGTATGATTGTGAATTCTGCGATGTGATTACGCTTTTCGGACGCAAGCAGCGTATGAAAGGCAAAGACCAGGTTATTGCCGAGCTCGAATCTTTGTATCAAGCCGGCTGGCGCGGCGGGGTTACGCTGGCTGATGATAATTTTATCAGCAAAAAGACTTTTTTGAAAAACGAGCTGTTACCGGCAATGCAAGCGTGGATGCAGAAGCGAAAATATCCGTTTTCATTTATGGCAGAAGTATCTATAAATCTTGCCGATGATGACGAATTGATGAAGATGATGATTGAAGCCGGATTTGACGGGCTTTTTGTCGGGATTGAAACACCAGACCAGCAGAGCTTGAAAGAGTGCAATAAAATTCCGAACCGGGGACGCGATTTGCTCGCCTCGGCAAAAAAGATGCAGGAATTCGGTTTTGTCGTGGATGCCGGATTTATTCTCGGTTTTGATAATGACGACGAAACGACTTTTGCCCGGCTCGAAGAATTTATCGAGCATTCAGGTATTGTTACGGCAATGGTCGGTCTTTTGAACGCGCCAAAAGGTTCCCGGCTGCACACAAGACTCAAAGGAGAAGGAAGACTTCTTACCGATGAGATTGTCGGTAACAATACGGCATATTCGACCAATATTGTGCCCAAGATGAATATCGAACCGCTGGTTAAAGGTTATCAGTCGGTTCTTAACAAAATATATTCGGTCAAACCTTATTATGAGCGGGTAAAGAAGTTCTTTAGAAATTACAAACCGCCCAAACGCAAACCAATGGCATACCATTTTTATTATGTCAAAGCAATTTTTAAAACTATGCTCATTATCGGGGTTTTTAAACATGACCGAAAACATTTCTGGAAACTTTTAATGTGGTCGCTCTTCAAACGACCGCGTCTACTGCCCTTTGTTTTCCGATACGCAATTTATCGGGTCCATTTTGCCGATGTGTTCGGATTGTAAAAAGATTTAACCACTGAGTAAACGGATTTATTTTACCACGAAAGCACGAAAGCACGAAAAAATATTTAACCACGAATTACACGAATAAACACAAATGTCATTCTGAGTGAAGCGAAGAATCTCGCCTTTGTCATTCCTCGCCTCGATTCGAGTCGAAGCGGGCGTGCTTGACACGGAATCTATTTTTTCTTTGCCCGGTTATGGTCGATATATTTTCCTAATTGAATTCCCCAGTATGTTATGTTGTATGTGATACTCATGCCAACCAATAAGGCAGGAATACTAATAACTTCTCCGCCTTCAACATATGCTGAGGGCCAATCATTTATTCTACCAAATGCGGTCACAGTAGAATAAAGAAATGTATACGCGCCAATTGTTGAACCAATAATTCCTGAGAAAATTCCTAATCCAATCCGCCATTCTTTACCTTCTTTAATATCAGTCATTGCTGGTGAATAATTACGGTCTTTTTTCTCGCCTAATTTATAACCGATATAAGTTCCGGTGCTAATCGTAAGGAAGTTGATTCCGCAAAAAATCGGATAATTGACTTTGTAAATTGGACCACTAAAACATCCATCATGCATGCCGACATAATCAATGCCAAGCTGAGAACCAACATATCCGCCAATTGCAGAGCCGAACATCGCACCAGTTGCTACTCCGTAAGCCCTGCCTTCGCGGGATTTTAACTCTGCGGTTTTTTGTTGTATTTTATGTATTTGCTTTGATTCTAAATCTTCCCAGAATCTATCGTAGGCTACTTTGGCAGCTTCATCGCGGCTTATCATTACATTTATTGTATCGGCATTATTAATACAATAATTAATTCGATTGACATTAAATGCAGTTAATTGCAATGTATCAGTTTGTAAAGTATCATTTTTAATATAATTTATATTGGCTATAAAAATTGAATCAGATTTGTAAAAGATTGCTGATTCAAAATTTGTGATATTGGGAAATAAATAATATTTCTTTTGTTCAGTAACATCAATTGTATCACCGACTAAATCATTGATGCGATACAATGTAAATTCTTGCGCAAAGGTCGATGTGAAAACTAAACTAATTGTTACAAATAGAAACCCGCAAATTCTATTCATAGTTTTCTCCTTAAGTCTTAATATGACTTACATCTAATTGTAGATTGGAGTTAACTTAATGTCAAGTTCTATTTCTGAATATTAGGCTCAAGCATCTGCAATGCTCTTTGGGCATCTGCATGATTTGGATTAAGTTCCAAAGTTTTCTGGATTTGTTTTAATGCCTGATTGGTTCTGCCCAGGGTAATATAAACCGCACCTAATAAATACTGGGTTTCGGCATCATGCGGATTTATTAAGACCGCCTGTTCAAATTCCTGCGCTGCCCGTATAAAATCGCGCTGGGCAATACTGAAGCGGGCTTGTGCCAGATGAGCATAAATCTGATTTTTCGGATTGGTCACAGCAAGATTGAGAATCTTTTGTAATTCAGCTTGTGCCTGCTGCGGACGGTTCATACTGATAAATGATTGTAATAAACTATAACGGGTAACTGCATTGTCCGATTCGAGCGCAAGTGCTTTGTTATAAGCATCAACTGACTGGGGAAAGTTTCTGATTGATTGATATATATTGCCTTTCTGAATATATCCCTGCGTGTCGAATTCATGCTTGTTGATAAGATTTAATTGCGTTGTTCCATATAAAAGACCAGCCAGAATAATCAGCACCAAAACCTTTTTGAATTTTCGGTCTTTGAATCTTAACCAGAGTTCTTTTATAAACAGAACCGCGAATATAACTAAAAACGGAATTACCGGTGCCCGCAGCCGGGACAGAACATAAAAGACGAGTGACGAGACCAGATAAATAAAAACAAAAGCATGGATAAGATAATAATCTTTCCATTTTTTAAAACTTAAGGCAATTCCTAAGATTGCGCATGGCAGAATCAGAGCAAAACTGATAAAAGCGATTTTTAAGATTACGGAATCGTCGCGAGTCTGGTAAAAATAGAAGTTGCTCGGTATTTCATATCCATTGATAAATAAAAGCAGTTTTCTGCCTAATAGCTTGATATATCGGACTGGATTTTCTTTGATAAAATCAAGACCTTTTTTCATCCAGTAATTGGATGCTTCAGACGATTTGACCAGATTGCCGTCAATCCGCTGGGACGAATATTTTAACTGCTCGATTGTGATGTCAGGCGTTTGCTGCAAAGGATAAGTTGGCCGCCAGGTACCGTCAGTCTGGGGATTATTGCCATAATAAAAATTGACGCCTGAATGAGCCGTGAATGGCACAAAATCTTTGCCGACTTTATAATTGCGTAAAGGAATAATCGAGACAATCGCCAAAGTAAAGATAAGCAGTAACAGAAACTGAAGCACTGGTTTTGCTTTAACCTTAACGATAAAATATGGAATTAACAGAAGCAGTAATAATATGAATTCAGGCCGGATGATGATTAACAGTCCGAAAACAATCCCGGTTAGAATCAATCGTTTCACAGAAAAGTTGTCCTGTATTTGTAAAAGCAGATATGCGAGCGAGAGACTGAAAAAGATGTTAACTTCAACATATAATAACGCGCCGGTATAAAACATGAGAATCCCGGAAAATATATAGATAATACTGGCAATAATACCATTGCGGTGATTGGAAATTTTTCGGGTGATAAGATAGAGAAATACGCAGCTGAGACCAGCAAGAATTGACTGAATTATCTGAACTGCGAGAACACTATTATTAAAAATCGCATAAATTATTCCCAGAAAATAAGCATAGAACGGACCTAAGAAAAAGATCTCATTGCCCAGCCAATTGCCTTGAGCGATTTGTAATGCCCATTCGTGATAATGGATTGAGTCAATCGTGTAACGGGAAATAATCGATAAGGCATTGTTACGCATGGTCAGTACAAAGAGCAGGCGGATTAAAAAAGTCAGCACAAAGACTGTTATGATTGAGAAATAGGGAATATTTTTTGGTTTGCGCTCTTTTTTGAGTTTATACTTCACAAAAAGAGTTTAATGAGCAAAACCAATTAGTCAAGATAGTATCAATTAAATTTAACCGGGATACATTTGATATACGATTGATACATAATCGAGACACAATCGAGAGCGGTTGTGATTGAACTAAGATTAATTGACAAGCAGGATAATTTATCTATAATCTATAATAAACAAATGGCACAAAAGAAGAATCAGCAGTTTCGGGTATCAAAAGTGAGTTTGCTAAAGTCGATTGCTCGTCGTCCCAAAGGAATGCTCAGACCGAGCAAAGTGCATAAGGATAAAACAGTTTATTCGCGAATGAAAAAGAAAGAAGAATTAGATAAAATTATCAAAGAGGATGTGAAATGACAAGGCAGGAAGCATTCGATTTAGTTACTTCAATGGTCTCTAATAAGAACTTAATCAAGCATATGCTGGCGTGCGAAGCATGTATGAAGAGATTAGCAAAACATTTTGGCGAGAATGAAGAAGAATGGGGTTTGGTTGGACTTTTACATGATTTGGATTATGACTCGACCTGTAATAGTCCGGAAAAACATACTTTAATTGCTGAAGATATTTTACGGGAAAAAGGAATCAGCGAAGAGCATATCAAGGCAATAAAAGGGCACTGCGACCAGGCCGAACGCGATACGCGCCTGGCAAAAGCTTTGTATTGCATTGACCCGATTACGGGTTTAATTGTCGCCGCAACTTTGATGCATCCGGAAAAGAAACTCTCCAAGATTGATAAAGAGTTTGTTTTACGAAGGTATAAGGAAAAAGGATTTGCCAAAGGTGCGAACCGGGAACAGATTGCCAAGTGTGCAGATATTGAATTGTCTTTAGAAGATTTTACCCAGATGTGTATTGAGGCAATGACTAGCATTGCGCAGGATTTAGGATTTTAAATGAAAAAACCACAAATGAAGAAAAGAAAAGTTAAACCACAGATTAACCCCGCACCTATATATAGATACGGGGCAAGCACAGGTAAACACAGAAAGAAAAAGGCAAAGCCACGGATGAAAACGAATAAAAAACACCACAGAGACACAGAGACACAGAGAAAAAGAAGAGCGCAGGGCATTTCTGATAAAATAAAAACAAAGCAAGAAAAACCTGAAGTTAATATTCTGACCTTTCAAGAGATTGTTGCGACTCTACAGGATTTCTGGGCAAAGCAGGGCTGCGTGATTTTCACACCGTATAATTCTGAAGTCGGTGCCGGCACTTTTAATCCGGCAACATTCCTGCGGGTCTTAGATAAAAAGCCGTGGTGGGTCTGTTATATTGAGCCATCAAGACGGCCGCGTGATGGTCGTTATGCCAAAAATCCATTGCGTGTCCAGCAGTTCTGGCAAATGCAGGTTGTCTTAAAACCAGCGCCAGCCAATATCCAGGATTTGTATTTGAAAAGCATTGAAGCGCTCGGCATCTCGTTAAAAAAGAATGATATCAGGTTTATTGAAGATGATTGGGAATCACCAACTTTAGGCGCCTGGGGTTTGGGCTGGCAGGTCGAACTAAACGGCATTGAAATTACCCAGTTTACTTATTTTCAGCAGGTCGGCGGTCTGGATTTAGAAATGATTCCGGTTGAGATTACTTATGGTCTGGAACGGATATCTATGTTTATTCAGAACCGAAAGTCAATCTTTGATGTGCAGTGGAATAAGGATTATACCTGGGGCGATATCTATCGACAGAACGAAATCGAGTTTTCCAAATATAATTTTGAATCGGCAGATATTACCTTGCACCAGGAAATGTTTATTAAGCTGGAAGAGCAGGCAGAAAAACTGCTTGAGCAGGGACTTGTTTATCCGGGTTATGACTGCGTTATTAAGTGCTCACACCTGTTTAATATGCTTGAGGCAAGAGGCGCAATATCGGTATCCGAGCGGACTAATTATATCACACGGGTGAGAAGATTAGCACGCAAAACCGCAATCGCCTATCTGAAAAGTCAGGAAGTTCCTAAAACGAACAATAAGTAAGAATCCTAATCCTTTTATAGTAGTCCAATAAGTATATACAAAATATACAAAAGAAAGCAGGTGATTAATAATGGCAATTGACCCGATTTGTAGAATGGAAGTCGATGAAAAAACAGCAAAGCATACCAGCGATTATAAAGGCAATAAATATTATTTCTGTGCCGCAAGTTGTAAAACAAAGTTTGACCAGCAGCCGGACAAATATGTTGGTGAGCAACCAAAAGGCGGGTGTTGTTGCTGCGGTAGTTGTTAGTAGGATATAAAAAAGACAGAGTCACAAAGTTCGAGTTTCGCTTTGTGACTCTGCAGTTTTTTAATTTATATTATTTTTTAAACAGAGCCAGGCAATTCGGGCAATAGTGTAAACAGGGGTCGTCTTTGCCCATCACTTTTTTCAAGTATTTAATCTGAGCATCAGTCATAAAAAGATTGTCGCAACTTTCACATTTCACTAATTTGAATTCGGTCTTCCAGCGCGGGAAAAAACGTTTGCCATCTTTATCAATCATTGTTACGGCATCAGTCGGACAGATATAAACACACGAGCCGCAGCCGATACAGGTTGAGCTGGCTTCGTCAAACGGAGTTTCTGGTTTTCTTAAGATTCCCCGTTCAGACAAGCTGAGTGCGCTGACGCCGACAATATCACGGCAGACCTGCACACACAATCCGCAAACAATACATTTATCATCGGTTTTTTCGACTGTGAAGCGCGGTTGCGAAACGCCGTATTTTTTAGCCAGTTCCTGAATCCGCTCTGATTTAGGAGTGCGGGCTAAGAGCACTTCTAAAATAAGGCGCCGCAGTTTCATAACTTTTTCTGACTTGGTGTCGATTACAATGTCACCCCGAATCGGATAATTACAGGCAGTAACCAGTCGTTTTCTACCCCAGATTTCGACTTCAACTGTACAAATCCGGCATGCGCCGCGCGGCTCGACATTGTCATTAAAACATAAGGTCGGAATTTCTACCAGTTCGCGGTTAGCAACTTCGAGAATCGTGGTTTCGGGTGCGGCTTCGGTTTCAATCCCATCAATTTTAACTTTGAACATTTTCCTACTCCTTTATCACGGCGTCAAATTTACAGACATCATAACAGATGCCGCATTTAATACATTTGTCATCGTGAATCGTGTGCAGTTTTTTCACCTGACCGGTTATCGCATGGGACGGGCAGTTCTTTAAACACAAGTGGCAGCCGGTGCATTTGTCTTCGATAATTCGATATTTGATAAGCGCTTTGCAGACTTTTGCCGGGCATTTTTTATCTTTGATATGGGTTTCGTATTCGTCGCGGAAATACTGAAGTGATGAGAGCACCGGATTTGCCGCGCTGTTGCCAAGCCCGCAGAGCGAGCCGTCAGTCAATAATTGGGACAGGTCATTTAAGGTGTCTAAGTCAGACATTTCACCTTTGCCCGAACAGATTTTTTCCAGGATTTCAAGCATCTGTTTTAAGCCTTCCCGACAGGGCACGCATTTACCGCACGATTCTTCCTGCAGGAACGCGATAAAATATTTGGCAACATCGACCATGCAGTTGTCTTCGTCCATCACAATCATGCCGCCCGAACCCATCATGGAGCCGGCTTCAGTCAGGCGGTCAAAATCAACCGGCAGGTCAAGCAGTTTTTCCGGTAAGACTCCGCCGGATGGACCGCCGGTTTGGACTGCTTTGAATTTCTTGTTATTCTTAATGCCGCCGCCAATATCAAAGATAATCTGGCGTAAGGAAATACCCATTGGCACTTCGACCAGACCAGTATTATTAATCTTGCCGACTAATGAGAAGATTTTGGTGCCGGTTGAGGTTTTGGTACCAATTTCACTGTATTTTTTACTGCCCATATCAATAATGAGCGGTACATTTGCCCAGGTTTCGACATTATTCAACACGGTCGGTTTTGAATACAAGCCGTGTTCTGCCATATGTACATATTTGGCTTTTGGTTCGGCGACTTTTCCTTCGATTGACTGGATTAAGGCGCTCGATTCACCAGCAACAAAAGCACCGCCGCCGCGGGAAATTTTTAAGTCAAATGAAAAATCAGAACCTAAAACATTCTCGCCCAGAAATCCGTATTCGCGGGCTTGCTTGATTGCTTCGGTAATATGATGCATTGCCAGCGGATACTCGTGGCGAATGTAAATATAGCCGTTAGATGAGCCGACCGCATAGGCACCGATAATCATGCCTTCTAAAACCGAGTGAGGATTGCCTTCAATAATACTCCGGTCCATATAGGCACCCGGGTCGCCTTCGTCGGCATTGCAGATAATATATTTGACATCGCCTTCGGCTTTACGGCTTGATTCCCATTTACGGGCAGCTAAAAAGCCGCCGCCGCCGCGACCGCGCAGACCGGCATCTTTGACTTCTTTGATAACCTGGTCTGGAGCCATTTCAAATAATGCCTTGGCTAAGGAATTATAGCCGCCATGAGCAATATAATCGGTTATCAAAGTCGGATTGATTTCTTCATTTCTCGAGAGCAAAACTCTTTTTTGGAATTTATAAAACGGGATATCTTTGGCATAGGGAATTTTGCTGTTGGTTTTCGGGTCAACATACACGAGCCGGTCAATAATCTCGTGATTTTTAACAGTCTTTTCCACGATTTCTTTGACATCTTCGGGTTTGACTCTTGAATAGAAAATTCCTTCCGGATGAATAACCATTAAAGTGCCGCGTTCGCAAAAACCATGACAGCCAGTATGCACAATTTTCACTTTAGTAAGATTCTGCTTGTTTAATTCTCCTTCGAGTGCTTTTGAGACATCAAGGCAACCATAAACCCGGCAGCCGGTTCCTTCGCAAATCGCAATCCACTGCGATTTGGGGTCAAGGTCTTTATTCAATTCTTTATACAGGGCTTTTAAATCATTCCAGGAATTTATCTTTTTCGCCATAGTCATTAATCCTTTTCAAATTTCTTGAGTAATTGAATTGATTTCATTGAAGTCAGATTACCATATAGAGTATTGTCAACCTGAACCACGGGTCCGACCGCGCAGGCACCGACACAATTAACCGTATTCAAAGTAAACTGCATATTTTTGGTGTTCTGGCCCGGTTCGACATCAAGATGTTTTTTCACGGTTTCCAGAATCAGCGGCGCGCCGCGGACATGGCAGGCAGTGCCCATACAAATGCTGCAGATATGTTTGCCGCGTGGTTTTAAGCTGAATGCTTTGTAAAAAGTTACGACCTGATAGATTTCAGACATCGGCACTTCGAGTTTTATACTGATCTGAGTCAAAACTTCTTTAGGCAAATAGCGATACTGTTCCTGTGCATCCTGCAGAATCGCAACCAGCATTGATTTGTCATGATTATGTGTTTGTAAAACCTTATCAACCGCAGTTAAATCTGTCATTGTAATCACTCCCCGCTTCGCTCTCGCGAAGGCGAGGCGAGCATATCGCAGCTGACTTTATGTTTCAGCTGTTTCCAATCATTATTTACTTTCTCTTGAATCAGTTCAATGTCTTTTGGCTTGAGGTGCTTGTAGCGTCCTTGAATCTTTAAGTAATCAGTAATCGGCCTTAGTTTTGGAAAATCAAAGTTGAGTTTGTACTTGCCTTCAATCACTTCGTATAATGGGAAAGCGCCGGTTTCGACTGCTAAAGAACCGATGCGCACCATTAAATCAGCGGCATTGGACCAGCCGGTCGGACAGGCAACCAAACAGTGGATGTATTTTGGTCCGCGATAACTCAATGCCCGTTTTACTTTTTCCATTAAATCGAACGGATAAGAAGGACAGGCAGTCGCGGTATAAGGAATGTTATGAGCCGCAGCAATTGCAGTCATATTTTTTTTCGCAGTAACCTGGCCAATGCTCGCTTGTCCAGACGGTGAGGTGGTTGTCGAAGCGCCGAACGGCGTGCTTGACGAACGCTGAATGCCCGTGTTCATATAGGCTTCATTATCAACGCAGATGTATAAGAAGTCGTGTCCCCGTTCCATGGCACCAGACAATGCCTGCAGACCAATATCCGCAGTTCCGCCGTCACCGCCGATTGCGATGATATTAACTGGCTTGTCATCTTTTTTACCTTTTGCCTGCAATGCCTTAAATGCGCCCTCAATACCAGTCGCAACTGCGGCGGCATTTTCAAACGCAACATGAACCCAGGGCAGGTTCCAGGCACTCTGCGGATATGGAGTAGAAATAATTTCCAGACATCCGGTCGGGCTCACGACAATCGTATTCCGGCCCGCTGCTTTTAAGATTAATCTTACTGCCAGTGCCAGACCGCAACCCTGACAAGCACGGTGTCCCTGGACAAAGTTTTCATCTTTATTAACTAAATTAGGTACATAAACGGAAAATTTCTCGCTCATTCTCGTACTCCTATCAGTTCATACTCTTTTGGTTTCTTTTCTGAAGCATGTTTGACCAGGACTTTGAAATCGTCAACTTTGACATCGCGTCCGCCCAAGCCAAGTATGATATCATGAATTTGCAGGTCAGTGCGGTGATTGTAAAAAGCACTGCGTACTTCAAATCCAATCGGTCCGCCCTGGCCGCCAATTGACATTGCCCGTTCGCAAATGACCAAGGTCTGGGCTGCTTTACAGGCATCACGCAATTCCTGAATTGGGAAGGGTCGGTACATGACAAGTTTTAAAAGACCAACTTTGATACCCTGTTCGCGCATCTCGTCAACTGCGGTCTGGGCAGTTTCACCAATTCCGCCCAATGTTAAAAGCAGTATTTTTGCATCTTCGGTCTTGTATGATTCAATCGGAGTATAGTGCCTGCCATAGAGTTTGTCAAATTCCTGCCAGACTTCTTCGATAACTGCTTTAGACGAGAAAATCGCCTGCTCCACCTGTTTTTTAGCTTCCATATAATATTCGGGTATGGCAAAAGCGCCAAAAGTCAAAGGTCTTCTCGGGTCAAGCGGGTATTTGGGTTTGAATGTGCGCATAAACTTATTCAATTCAGTCTGGTCTAAAATCTCAATCGGTTCGATGACATGACTCAAAGTAAAGCCGTCAATATTGACAATCACGGGCAACAGCACGCGGTGGTCTTCGGCAATCCGGAATGCCTGCAAGGTCATATCAAATGCTTCCTGTCCGTTCTGGGCAAATAACTGAATCCAGCCAGTATCGCGTTCACCCATCACATCAGAATGGTCACCCCAAATGCTTAACGGTCCAGACATAGCGCGGTTAACCACAACCATCACAATCGGCAGGCGTAATGCGGCAGTGATATACATAATTTCATGCATTAGAGCTAATCCCTGGGCACTGGTTGCAGTAAAAGTGCGGGCGCCGGCAATTGATGAGCCGACGCAAAGACTGATTGCCGAGTGCTCAGATTCAGCATTGATATAAGCGGCTTTCAGTTCACCTTCAGCAACCATTTCAGCCAGACGCTCGACAATATGGGTCTGCGGCGTAATCGGATAAGCGGCAATCATGTCAGTATCAGCCAATTTTACGGCTTCGGCTATTGCTAATGATATTTCTAAACCTACTCGTTTTGACATTATTCCTTCTCTTCTATCATGGTAATGCATCGGGACGGGCATTCGCGGGCGCAAACACCGCATCCTTTGCAGTAATCAAAATTTGTTTCATATGTGCCGTCCGGCATCCGGAAACGGGCAGAGTCAGGACAATAAATCCAGCATAATCCGCATTTAATACATTTGGTCGCATCAGTAACTGGCACCATACTGCGCCAGCTTCCGGTTTTATAAGCTTTGGCACTACCCGGCTGGACAATCAAGCCGACCGGCAAATCTTGCCAGAGCGGTAATTTTGCCGACTGGGCAACTTTGGTTTCTTTTAAAACCGTACGATTGGCATCGGTTTCCATTTCCAGTTCTTCATAACCGCGCAGCATAGCTTTAATATTGGTTTCGTAATTAGTAGGGAATCGTTCTTTCAATTGTTCTTTGACAGTTTCGACCTTGACAATATTGGTTGCGCGGACAAACGCACCCATCATTGTGGTATTGGTAATCGGCCGTTTGATTATTTCCATAGCAATCTTGGACGCATCAACCACACCGAGCTGGACATTAACGCCTAAAAGATATTTAACATCTTCGAGGAGCTTATTGGTATTGGCAATAACGATTCCATTCGGTTTTATCCCTGCTACGACATCAGGCAATATCAGAACCGTCGGGTCTAATACCACAACAATATCTGGACTGTCAATCTGAGACCTTAGCCGGATCGGTGCCGAAGAAATTCGTAAAAAAGCTGCTACCGGCGCACCGCGTCGTTCTGGTCCGAATGACGGGTTCGATTGTGCGTATTTGCCTTCGGCAATCGCTGCTTTTGCCAAGAGCTCAGCACAGGTCACGACACCTTGTCCGCCTCGTCCGTGCCACCTGATTTCTAAGATTTTTTCTTTCATTTTAAATCCTTTTTGGTTTCTATTTTTAAAAAAATTTAGCGAATAAAATTATAGCACGAAAAAACCTAAAAGTCAAATAGATTAATATAGAAGACGAACTTAACCACAGGTGAACACAGAAAAACACGGATAAGAATTAATTTAACACTAAAAAACACTCAATACACTGAAAAAACCATGCCATTCCAGACTTGACCCCGCACCTATTCATGATATTGTATTAAAATAAACATTTGAGTCATAGTTTATCTCCGCTGTTTTTGAGAACAGGTGCGGGGTTGATGCGGAATCCAGGATGTTTTGGTTCCCTACTTTCGTAAAGGCTGCGTCTGGATTTCTGTTTACACGGGAATGACAATCAAACTCGACAAAATTTATCCGAAACTAAGGCAAAGGGGAGGGTGACCCTGGGGGTCGCTCCACCCCTCGACTTTATCCTGGTGTGAAAATGCGAGGTTTCCCCGCATTTATCCTTTTCGATTGGCAAATCGCATTCCGAATCGACTTCCTGCTCGCAACCCAACCCACGACCCGAATCGTCTGCGCCCGAATTTCAACACGAGTTTGTCCCGGTGTTTCACCCGTTATCTGATAACGATACTGGGTTGGAATTTATCACTCGGAAATCTGGTTAAAAAAGTCACTACGCGATTCTAATTTAATAATCCTTAATACACTTAAACATTGACAATAATAAATAAATTATGTGTAATAATATAATATGTGCGGCAGATACTGGTTAAAGAGTGAAAAGAATGTGATTGTGAATGAGTTTAATATTTATGAAGTAATGGCAGAGGTAAAGCAAGATTATAATATTACGCCGGGCAGAAATGTTTTGTGTGTTACCAGGAATGGTCATAATAAACTCGTTTCAATGCGATGGGGTCTGATTCCATCCTGGGCAAAAGATAAGCAAATCGGTTATCGCACCATCAATGCCCGCGCAGAAAGTGTTTCGGAAAAACCAAGTTTTTTAAGACCATTTCAGTCTCAACGGTGCCTGGTCATTGCTGACGGATTTTATGAATGGCAAAAAGTAGGTACTAAAAAGACGCCATTCGCAATCAAACTTAAAGACGATAAGCTTTTTGCTTTTGCCGGACTCTATGACCGTTGGCAATCAGACCAAAACGATATTATCACTTCCTGTACGATTATCACAACCGAATCGAATGAGTTACTTGCTCCGATTCATAATCGAATGCCGGTTATCCTGCCCAAAGATGCTTATGATATCTGGCTTGATAAATCTTGTAAAGATACCAATAAATTAATGAACTTTCTTATACCCTATAAAACTGATGAGATGCAAGCGTCTGAAATTTCGAGTCTGGTCAACTCGCCGAAAAATAACAGTCCGGAACTAATCAAACCGCTCGGCAAATCTACTCTTTTCTGATTTTATTTTTATCCGTGTCCATCCGTGGCTAAAAATCCGATCATAAAAAAGGGCTTGAGATTAACTCAAGCCCTTATAGTTTAATTTATAGTTTATTTGGAATATATCAGTTTTTGGGTTATTGTCGTTTCGTCGGTCTTAAGTCTTAAGAAATAGACGCCGTTATTAATGGTTCGATTATTATTATCCTTGCCATTCCAGACAAACCTATAATCGCCTTGTCCGATGTTTCCATTGGTAATTGATTTTACTTCTCGTCCGGCTGCGTCATATATCATTAATGCCACTTTGCCTGGTTTATTAATCTGATAATTAATCGTAATCTGATTCGTAAACGGATTCGGATTGACCGAGATGATATTGTTAATCGGAGTTACTGGGGGTAGTTCTTCAATGCCAACCCAGGGCGCATCAAAATACAGACTATCCGGACCCCAGGTTGCATAAACAATACCGCCACCCGTGGCGGGTGCATTCGGCGAATAATTAATCTTTCCGCCAAACGAAATTGTTGCGCGGTGGTCATTTATTATTTGTGGTGTTGACCAGACAGTTGGTGCGGTTCGGCTTGCCCATCTCCAATAGATATTGACATGCGAATACAAAGTATCCCAGCGGGAAAAACAGGCATTGACATATTCATTGGGATAGACGCGATACTGACGAATATTCGCAAAATCAGCGCGTTCAGTTGTATAATCAAGATGCTGATTAAGCGTAAAAGTCCTGCCGCCATTCGTACTATAGGCATAATCTAAATCAAGGTCGCCTGTATTATAATAATTATGTGTATATAAAACCCAGACTGTTGCTAAGCTATCGTGTCTTGTGTTTGTTGCTGCAATGGAAGGACGCCAAGCATCAAAAGTATCTGCCGCAAGCGGAATTGTACTTTGCCAATGCGTGGGGCTTCCCCATTGTAAATTACGCGCATAAAATATTCTGTAATTTGATAACCCCGCATAACCGGGGGGAACTCGACAAGCAACATGTAAATAAAGTGCAGAGCCAAATGCTATCGATGGCTGAAAGCCATAACCCCAGCTCAATGAATCAACAAATGTTACGCCATAATTCACGGAACGCACAAACCTGGCATTAGTACCGCCTCGCAGTTCATTGGCATACAGTAAATACAGATAATAATCGCTGTAGTAGTCTTCACAGACCGAGAAATTACTAACCGTATCTGGACCGGTTGCAACTGCGAAATGACTGAAACCAGAAAAATCTTTTTTAATCCGGAACAGGTAAATATCACCGTTATTATTACGATGCCGACAGAAAAGATGTAAGAATCCGGAATCGCCTTGCGTCGCAACTAAACCGATTTTTGTGTAATAGTCTTTGGGTGTATGAAAAACACCATATACAAAATTCCAGGTTAAACCATGATTGGTTGACCGATAGATTTTTATATTCGAATCTGGCGCGGAAATTGCAACATACATCGTGCCGTTGGTATCATAATCAACCGCAAAATCGCGTAGCGTGCCTGGCCAAATCAAACGGTCGGTTCCCCAGAGCAATTCAGTGCTATTTGCCGGTCCACCGTGCGGGATTGGTATATCAGTTGGTTGAGCTGGTATTTCCGTACCATAACGAAGGTCAACAATCTGACGGTCATACTGTCGCGCTAAAAGATAATCACCCCGTTCAATTGCTGCATCCATCTTTGCTTGAAGTTCAGCAATTTCCGGCGTCACCAGACGAGTAACTGGTTGCGCACCAACATAGAAATTATTGCCCAGACCTTCACTGATAATCGGAGCTGGCATATCAATTTTTTCGGCAATTGAGAATGACAAAACTAATACTAAACACATAATAATATATTTCATTTTTCCTCCAACTTTTATTTCATTATTATTTGACATAACTTTTTTTGTTTATATATGTACTCCTTTCTGTTCGTTTTATATTCTCCGAACACAAAATTATACATCTTGGGTTTTTTTTGTCAAGGGGTAATCTAATTTTGTTAAGTTACTATATGCTTTTTTCTGTCTGTAAAAATTTTAAGTTTTGAATTGCAGTTTTGACTTTTGCCTTTTGAGTTTAAGCTTTCTTTTTATCCGTGTTTATCTGTGTTCATCCGTGGCTATAAATCCGATCATAAAAAAGGGCTTGAGATTAACTCAAGCCCTTATAGTTTAATTTATAGTTTATTTGGAATATATCAGTTTTTGGGTTATTGTCGTTTCGTCGGTCTTAAGTCTTAAGAAATAGACGCCGTTATTAATGGTTCGATTATTATTATCCTTGCCATTCCAGACAAACCTATAATCGCCTTGTCCGATGTTTCCATTGGTAATTGATTTTACTTCTCGTCCGGCTGCGTCATATATCATTAATGCCACTTTGCCTGGTTTATTAATCTGATAATTAATCGTAATCTGATTCGTAAACGGATTCGGATTGACCGAGATGATATTATTAATCGGAGTTACTGGGGGTAGTTCTTCAATACCAACCCAGTTGGCATCAAAGAATAAACTATCCGGTCCATAACGAGGATATACGACTCCGCCTCCGCTGCCCGGCGCGTGCGGCGAGTAAATTAACTTACCGCCGGTTCCGGTCGAAGCAAGACTTCCTGCATCATTAACCTGAACGCGGGTTGCCCAGGCGGTCGGTGCTGGTCCGTTTGCCCATGACCAATAAACATTAGATGCCAGTGAAGGTGTCAGAGTATAACTTGTATAGCAGGCGTTAACATAACTATTTGGATAGATTCGATAATGTCGGATATTTCCTAAAACTTCTCTATTAGTAGTCCAGGAAAGATGCTGACCGGTCGTGAAAGTTCTTCCTCCATTTGTGCTGTATGAATAATCCATATCATAATCACCCGAGTTGGCATAGTTATGTGTATAAAGCACCCAAACCGTTGCCGCACTATCCGGACGCGTATTAGTAGCCGCAATACGAGGGTTAAAAGAATAAAATGTATCTTGATTTACATAATTAAAGGTTGTCCAGGAATCAGGATGCCCCCAATAAGTATTAACTTGCATATATAACCGGCCTGGTGCTGATGGCGTTCTAAACGCAGCTACAATCCGATAATAAGAGACAAAAGATACAGAGGGGTCAAAACCATTACCCCAATTAAGTGTATCAACCCAGGTTTTACCATAATTTAAGGAACGCATATATTTAGCGTTTTGACCTGAACGTTGTTCATTAACATAGAAAAGATAGAGATAATAATTATGAAAATAATCCTCGCACACGGAGAAATCATCAATCGTATCAGCTGTTGCTCCAATGTTACCGGCAACATAAGTAGCCGGATTAGTTTTACTGACCCGGATAAAATACAGGTCGCCCCCATTATTGCGGTGTCTCATATAAACATGAGCAAATCCCGAATCCCCGGTCGTAACAACAAGTCCAACTTTAGTATAGTAATCCTTAGTCGGATGAAACCATCCTTGATATTGAGTCCAGTTAACACCATGGTTTATTGAACGATATAGTCTGATTGTAGAATCAGGACAGGAAACTGCTACCCACATAATCCCATTTGTATCATAATCACAAGCGAAATCTCTCAACTCTCCAGCCCGTACCAATCGGTCGCTACCCCAATTAAAAGGTAACGGTGAAAAACCATTGTCGCTAACTGCGATTGCTTGGAATTCAGGATTTTCTTGTTCAATATTTATGGGTGTTGGGTATCGAATTTCTGATATTTGACGTTCATATTCTCGAGCCAGTTCGATATTATTCATTTCGATTGCTTGTTCCATTTTCTTTTCCAGCTCGATAATTTCCGGTGTTTTTACCTGTGCTTGTCGCGGTACCGCACCATCACCAGTAAATACATGTGGAGTAGCCGTCACAATTCGCGAAGGCATATCAATTTTTTCGGCAATTGAGAATGACAAAACTAATACTAAACACATAATAATATATTTCATTTTTCCTCCAAGTTTTATTTACTTTTTTTCTTATAGATAACTTTTACTAATGTATATTTTTACTCCTTTCTGTTCGTTTCAATATCACCGAACATCAGATTATACAACTCGGATTTTTTTTGTCAAGAGGGAATTGTTTTTAGATTTTACCGTTGTTTGCGAGTTTTTTTTATTTCGGTCCCCAGATAAATTTGCCGCTCTTGTCAATATAACCATTCAAATAACCGACCATAACTTTTGCAATGCCATTTTTAAAGGGATAAGCAACATAAAATTGCCGGTCAATCATAACCTCACCCTTTGTATTTATATATCCTGATTTGAGTCGGTCAATCACTGCCATACCTTCAGAAAAAAATTCGACATCGGCAAATTGGGGCTCGATAACTATTTTACCGGTTTTATCGATAAATCCCCATCGTCCCTTGATTTTGACTCCGGCTAATCCTTCTTGAAACTCTTGCGCGTCCTGGAATTGTCCCCGGATTACGATTTTCCCTGTTTTATTAATATACCCGCAGCTGTCACCGGTCTTTACCATTGCCAAACCTTCTGAGAAATTACCGGCGCGGTCAAATACAGTTTTAAATTGCCTCTTGCCCGAAGTGTTGTAATATCCCCATTTACCATTACTTTGTACTGCGGCTAAGCCTTCGGAAAAGTCCATTGCCATCTGGAATTGCGGTTGTATGGCAATCTTACCTGTTTTATTTATATAACCGTATAGCGTATCGATTTTTACTCGAGCCAGACCATCGCAGAAATCGCTTTGGTCTTGATAACCTTTGGGGAGTTCAATCACCATGTTACCGGATTTGTCGATATATCCCTTTTTCGCACCCCAGACCCGGGCTAATCCGTCCGAGAAATTAAATGCGATAAAAAATTGCGGTTCGATTTGCATATTACCTTTTGTATCAATATAACCCCATTGGGTATTAACCCGGACTGCTGCCAGACCATCAGAAAATTCTTGCGCACCTTCGAATTGAACCGGAATAATCATCTTACCCGTATTATCGATGTAGCCGGAAAGACGATTGGTATCGATTGCCGGAAATAAATTTACCGTTTCTTCAGTTTTCGTTTGTGCAAATGCTACTGCTAATAAAATACAAAATAAAAATAATATTAACTGCTTGTTCATATTTTGCTCCTTGATTATTCTTTCGGTTTCCAGACAAATTTACCGGTTTTATCAATATATGCCATGTCATCTTCATTTATCCATACCCGGGCTAATCCGTTATGAAAATAATTAAAATCATAAAATTGCGGCTTGATTACGATTTTACCGCTTTTATCGATGAAGCCAACTTGTTCATCAATGATAACTGCTGCTAGCCCTTCGGAAAAATCATATGCGGTAGAAAATTGCGGCTTAACAACCATTTTACCGGTCTTGTCAATATAACCATATTGACCATTTATCACGACTACTGCCCGGTCTTCGACAAAATCTTCGGCTTCGTCAAATTGGGGCTCGATGACAAATTTACCGGTCTTATCAATGAATCCGTACAAACCTCTTATTTTCGCTTTAGCTAATCCATCTTTAAAATACCAGGCATCGTCAAACTGCGGAGCGATTACTATATTCATAGTCGTGTCAATATAACCATAATCACCATCAATATATACGCATGCAAATCCTTCTCTAAAATCAACGCCGAAAGCAACCTCGGCACCCGGGATAATATTTATCTGCCCGGTTTTCCGGTTAATATATCCGGCGCTATCGTCACCAAAAGCCACGAATGCAAAACCTTCGGAAAAACTTTTGGCATAACTAAATTGCGGTTCGATAACAAATTCGCCGGTCGTGTTAATATATCCGCGTTCAGATTGTATCTCATACGCTACGCATGCCAGTCCTTCAGAAAAATCATTAACCCAATAATAATCCGGGTCAATCACAAATTCGCCTTTTCTGTTAATAAAACCTTTTTTATTGATATTTCCTGTTTCATAATCATCAACTTCAACAATTGCTAAGCCATTGTAAAAATTCTTTGCTTCGTCAAACTGCATTTCGATGACGACTTTGCCGGTTGAGTCAATATAACCGTACTGACCGACTTTCTTTGCTATTGCCAGGCCTTCGGAGAAATTTCCAGCCCATTGGTAATACGGTTCGATGGCGACCTCGCCTTTTTTATTGATATATCCCCAGCCGTCAAGATAATTGACGAGCACCGGATATAATTCATCTGATTTATAAACCTTAGCTTTGCTATTTGATATTAAAGTCAGGATAATAACCAACAGGAAAATTATTTTCTTGGACATATTTATCTCCTTTTTATTTAATTCTTAAATATTGCTTTCATTCCATAGACAAAGGCAGCCGGAAAAACTGAAAAACAGAACTTATTTGCTCGGTTGCCAGATATATTTACCAGTCTTATCAATATATCCCCATTTCTTATTTACTTGTACTCTTGCTAAGCCATTCGAAAACTCCATTGCATAATCATATTTTGCTTTGATTGTTATCTTACCGCTTTTATCAATATAACCGTACAGCGAATCGGTTTGATACATCGCCAGACCTTCGGAAAAATCACCGACCATTTTAAACTGCGGATTGATTACATACTCGCCGTTTTTATTGATAAATCCCCACCAATTATTAACTTTAACTTTAGCCAGACCCTCGGAAAAATCACCGGCCTGGTCAAACATCGGGTTAATAATGATTCTGCGTTGTTTGTCAATATATCCGTACTTATCGGCAATCATAATTACAGCTATGCCTTCGGAAAAATCGCCAGCCCAGTCATACTGCGGAGAGATGTAATACTCGCCGTTACGATTAATATAACCGTATTTTGTCCCTTTTCTGACCACACCCAGCCATTCGGAAAAATCGCTTGCCCAGTCATAATTGATTTTGGTCGCTTTCTTGCCTTCTCGATTAATATAGCCATAAGCATCACCAGTACTGACCCAGGTTAATGCCTCCTTAAAATCGCCGGATTCATTGAATTGAGATTTAATGATAATTTTTCCTTCTCGGTTTATATAAAAAGTTTTCTGATTTATGATAACCCGTGCCAGCCCTTCTGAGAAATTTTCTGCCCAGTCGTATTGCGGACTGATTTTATATTGTCCATCCATATCAATATAACCCCACTTATCACCAACGCAGACCGCAGCGAGTTTTTCGGCAAAGCCCCAGGTATTATCAAATTTCGGCTTAATCATAATCCGGCCCCACTCATCGATATAGCCATATTTATTATTCAACTTGACTGGAAACAAGTAATTAATATTAGATTGTGCAAATAAGATATTAAAAAATAATAAACATAATGCATAACCAATTAGAATTTTAATATTTTTGGTTTGTGTTTTTGATTTTTGATTTTTGATTTTTGATTTTCTCATCAGGTATCAGCTATACTTTGATTGACAATGCTCTTGAGAATTTCAAAGGCAGCCTGTATATTACTTTTCTTGCCCCCGCCTTCGGCTAATTCTGGTTTACCGCCACCACCGCCCTCAAGCGCTTTACCAATACTACGCGCCAGTTCATTGGCCGGCATCTGCTTTTTCAGATTATCGCTAACAAATAGGATATAACGGACCCGCTCTTCATCAATACTGCTCGATACGAGAAATCCGCATAAGTTGTCTGATATTTTTTCCCGTAATTTGTCAGCAACCATCCGCAAAGCCGCCAAGTCAAGATAATCAAAATTCTTGTGTACGATTCTTATGGCGCTGACCGTTTCGATATTGGCCATGATTTTTTCGACTTCGGTCTCAACAATTTGGCTTGTTAATTTTTCTAATTGACGCTGGTTCTGTTCCCGTATTGTAAACAAATCGTCAATTTTTGATACCAGTAAATTATCTTTTCCTTCCAGTTTCTGGTTCAACTCATCTAATAACAGACGTTCTCTTTTTATTTCCTGAAAAGCTAACTTACCAATTACCGCTTCAATTCTGCGTATTCCGGCAGCAATACTTGTCTCGCTCGTAATCTTAAACATACCAATCTCGCCGGTGCGTCTTAAATGAGTGCCGCCGCACAATTCACGCGAGAAATTACCGATGCGTAAAACATTTACCCGTTCTTCATATGCTTCACCGAAAAATGCCAGAGCACCCATTATCTTTGCCTCTTCGATTGGAATATTTTTAAGATGGTCAACTTTTAAATCCTCGACGATTTTACTGTAGATCAATTCTTCGACTTTCTGAATCTGTTCTTTGCTCAGTGCAATCGGACAGGTAAAATCGAATCTGAATCTGCCTGGTTCGACCAATGAACCTTCTTGCTTAACATATTCACCAACCACACTTCTTAATGCTGCGTGTAGCAAATGGGTTGCAGTATGTGCCCGCTCAATCTCACGCCGGCGCTCTTTATCAATAAATGCTTTGACACTCACAGATGTCTCAATAAACACGCCTTCGGACAACTCGCCTTTTATTAATTTGGCTTTTGACCAGCGGTGTTTGTTCTTGTAATAACTTTCCACAACCTCTAATTCGAAATTCTCGCCAGTAATTTTACCGGTATCACCAACCTGACCACCGGCTTCGGCATAGAATGGTGTGTTTTCCAAGAGAATATTCCATAAATTATTGGGCAGTTTCTGGGCAATCAGTAAATTGGTCTCGATTTCATCACTCTCATAACCAACAAAATCTTCGCTTTGTTTAGCTAATGCGTTTTCCATCGCATCTGTGATTGCGGTCTTTACATCAACCACCACTTTACGCGACCTTTCTTTTTGTTGTGCCATCTCTTTTTCATAACCTTCTAAATCGAGTGTATAATTATTTTCCTGCGCCAGCTCCTGAGTGAGTTCAACCGGCAGACCAAAAGTATCGTGCAGTTTAAATATTTCAGTACCAGGAATAATCTTAGTATCTTTGTGCTGGTCAGCCAGTTCTTCCCAGCGAGTCAAACCAGCCGAAATCGTGCGTAAGAACCGTTCTTCTTCTGATTTTATAATTAAAGCGATCGACTCCTGTTTTTCCCGGTATTCTGGATACCACTGTCGCATCTCAGCGATAATCTCGCCGCTCAAACGATACAAATACGGTTCTTCAATTCCAATCTTATATGCAAAGAGTAATGCCCTGCGTAAAATGCTTCTTAGCATATATCCGCGTCCGTCATTGGATGGAATCGCACCGTCGCCAATTGCAAAAGTCAAAGCCCGGCAATGGTCAGCTGCTGCATAATAAGCAAGCCGGTTTTTATCATTCAATGGCTCATTCAATATTTTTCCGAGCGTTTTAATAATCGGTACGAATAAATCGGTTTCAAAAATAGATTTTTTTTCTTGCGAAACCATGCACAAACGCTCCATACCCATGCCGGTATCAATGCCGCGGTTTTTTAGCGGTAACATCGTGCCGTCAAGCTGTTTGTCATACTGCGGAAAAACGATATTATAAACTTCAATGAACCGGGGACAATCACAACCCGGTCCGCAGGTCTCTTTTTTACAGCCGAGCTCTTCGCCTAAATCATAATAGATTTCCGAACATGGTCCGCACGCACCGACCGAACCGGCCGGTCCCCAGAAATTATCTTTTTCGCCGAGTTTAAAAATCCTCTTACTTTCCAGACCGACATCATTAAGCCAGATTTGATATGCTTCATCGTCCTGTTCATATACTGAAACCCAAAGACGGTCTTTGGGTAATTTTACAGCCTGGGTTAAGTATTCCCATGCCCAGGGAATCGCTTCTTTTTTAAAATAATCGCCAAATGAAAAATTGCCAAGCATCTCAAAAAAAGTGCAGTATTTATACGACTTGCCAACCCGCTCTAAATCAGTCGCCCGTAGACACTTTTGGATTGTTGTTGCTCGTGTATATGACAGCGGAACCGAACCGGCAAAAAAAGGTTTGAACTGCACCATACCCGCGCTTGTAAATAACATAGTTGGGTCATCTTTAGGAATTAACGACGAGCTGGCAATAATCTTATGATCGCGCTGGGCATAGAAATCTAAAAAAGTCTGCCTGATTTCTCTATGTTTCATTCTTCACTTTCTAATTTCAATGCTTTTTTAATAATCGGATACGAAAATCCGCGTCGAGTTAACAGCCCATAATATTTTTGTTTCTTCTCTGATAAAGAAAGATTTCGATATCTGTTGCTATATTTTCTAATTAACTGTTTACAGGCTTCTTCTTCATTTTCCTCAGTAATATCAGCTAAAGCGGTCTTGATATTTTTATTATCAATGCCCCTTTTTATTAATTCAGCAGATATCATTCGTCTTCCTTTGAGCCGATAATTAAGCCGGTCGCGTGCAAAAGTCTCGGCAAATTTCCTGTCATCCAAGAGTCCTAATTTTTCCAGCTCGTCCATAACATCCTTTTTAACCTGGTCTGAATACTCGCGCCGACGTAAACGGTCTTGCATCTCTTTTCTTGTACGCATTCGATAGGACAGCAATCGAAACGCATAGTTTCTTGCCTGGGTTCGTTCTGCTTCATAAAATAATTTTTTGAGTTCTGTATCTGATATCTCGGATTTGGTAAAATAGCCGAGTCGCTCCAAAGTCTCTTTATCAACCCCAAAGCAGAATTTACCATTTATATAGACTGAGGTGCGTTCAGGATTTCTTTTTTGGGGTTTTAACTGAACTCGCATCTCCGGTCTGATGTGCTGCCGCAAACAATTTTTTTTCAATCTTTTTGGCAATGTCTTTGTTCGATTCTAAAAACTCAATTGCACTGTCCCGTCCCTGTCCGAGTTTTTCATTCTCAAACTGGTACCAGGCACCGGATTTTTCTATCACGTTATGCTCAGCACCTAAATCAACTATTTCGCCGGTCCGGGAAATACCTTGACCATAGATAATATCAAACTCAGCCTCTCTAAATGGCGGTGCTAATTTATTCTTGACAACCTTAACTCGAGTCCGGTTACCGACCACAACCTCACCTTTTTTGATGGCACCGATTCTGCGGATATCTAATCGGACGCTTGAATAGAACTTTAATGCCAGACCGCCGGGAGTCGTCTCTGGATTACCAAACATAACGCCGATTTTATGTCGTAACTGGTTAGTAAAGATAGCGCAGGTTTTTGATTTACTAATCACTGCCGAAAGTTTTCGCAATGCCTGCGACATGAGTCGTGCCTGCACGCCGATAAACGCATCGCCCATATCGCCTTCGATTTCAGCTCTTGGCACTAATGCCGCGACCGAATCGATTACAAACACATCCAGACTGCCCGAACGGGTCAGAGTCTCGGCAATCTCCAGTGCCTGTTCACCAGTGTCGGGCTGGGAAATAAATAAATTGTCCAGATTCACGCCCAATGCTTGTGCATATCGCACATCCAGGGCATGTTCAGCATCAATAAAAACCGCAGTGCCACCTAATTTCTGAACTTCGGCAACAATCTGCAAAGTCAGAGTAGTTTTGCCAGACGCTTCAGGACCGAAAATCTCGACAACCCGTCCCCGCGGCACACCGCCGATACCCAGAGCCAAATCAAGACCGACCGAACCGGTTGGAATCACTTCGGCTTGGACTTTAGCTTCGGTTTCACCAAGCCGCATAATCGCGCCTTTGCCAAACTGCTTTTCAACCTGCGAAATCGCCATTTTCAATGCTTTACTTTTTTCTTCATCTGCCATATTTCACCTCTCAATAAAACGATAACTTTTCAATATTTGTAAGTATAGACTGAATAAAGATAATGTCAATAGAAATCTTGACAAAAACAACTTTTTTCGTATATTATACGATAGTAAATACTATAAGTTGCGATTAGCTAAAAAGAAAGGTGGTGATTTGTTCTGTTATTTAAGCTATGCAACAAAAATAAAATGACAGGAGGATATATGAAAAAAATATTAGTTGTCTTAAGCGTGTTAAGTATTTTTAGCGGTTTGTATGCAGCTCTGCCACTCGGTTTGGAATTCGGGGCTGGCTATTCAATTACTACTAAAGAAGGTCATCCTGATTACTTTTTCCTTGAAGCAAGTGGTCTTATTCAAATTTATGAAAATTTCTATGCCCGGGCTGGTCTTTTGAATGTATCGTTTATTTCTGGTGAGAGTTATCTCAATGCCGGAACCGGTGTGCCGATTGGCACTGGTTGTATCGCATCTCCAAGTCTGGATATTATGATGTTTTTCAATGCCGAACAAACAATTCCCTATGCTTTAGCCGGTCTCTTATTTTCTACTGGTGGCGGATGGACCCAAACCAATTTCCGGATTGGCGGCGGCGCTGAGTTTTTACTAAGTCAAGATGCCCATATGCGGCCATTTGTTGAATTGCTCATTGATATCAATCATCAAAATCCCGGCGCAATAACCAATAATGTTATTTCTGCCAAAGGCGGTATTCGAATTAAATAAAATATCAGGCATTTTAAATAGATAAGATTCTTAAAAAATAAGGCGGATTATTAGAAATATTATTAAGTTAAAATTTTAATTGAAGACCGTATTTTATAATTCGTTTTCCAATCTTTTCATTTAACTAAGTCACGATATTTCAATACAATTACCATATTATACAACTCAAAAGAAGTACTTGACAAAAACTATTTTTTAATTTATTATGCAGATGTGAACACATTTCAAATCATGTGTTTTAACAAATTAGAGGTAGAAAGGCGGTGAGAAATCCTGTATTTACCTGCAATAAAAACAAAATTTTTAGAGGAGGAAATATGAAAAAATATTTATTGATATTTGGATTAATTTGTATTACTGCCACTGCATTTGGTTATAAAAAAATGATCGTCGGCATTGAAGGCGGTGTCGGTTATGTGCTTAAAGAAAACCATGACCATTTCTTTGTTGAAGGCAGTGTCCTGATTAATATTAAAAACAACTTGTATGTCCGTACTGAATTTGCCCGAATCAGTTTTCTTTCTGGCGGGACTCATATTAATATCGGAACAATGTCACCAGTAGACCTTATGATGTTTTTTGAATCTAAGACCTTTAATCCCTATGCATTAGCTGGTGTCAATCTACATACTGGCGGTGGCTATACAACTTTTAATGTCAGAGCCGGTGCCGGTGTTGAATTTAAATTCAACGAAGCTCGATTCTTCCCATTTGTCGAAGGAGTGCTTGACCTGAATATGATGAGCAATGGCGGGTCAACCACTGACAACACTATTACTGTAAAAGGCGGAGTCAGAATTAAATAACCTTATTAATCTATAACTGAATATCAAGCCCCCTTTGCGGGGCTTGACTTTTTATGAGTTATTCAGGATAATAATTTTCTATGCCAAAACAGAAAAACTATGAATTTATTGACCTGAAATATGTTGACCTGCTGGGTAAATTACGACATGTCACTTTTCCTTATACAAATTACGAGACTGCTAAAACCGTTGGTATCGGCTTTGACAGTTCGTCTTTAAAAGGTTTTAAACAAACCGAAAAGAGCGATATGGTTTTGATTCCATCTCATGAGCATACGTTTATCGACCCGTTCTATACTGACCCGACCTTGTCGATGTTTGCGAAAATCTATTACATTGACCGTAAAACGCGGTATGAACGCGAGCCCAGATATATTCTGGAAAAAGCAATTGATATGGTTAAAAAAGAATTAAAACTCGATGCGATTTTATTTTTAGCCGAACTCGAATTTTATGTCTTTTCCCAATTTGAAATCAACCAGTCCAATACCAAACTCACGGTTACGGTCGAGTCGGATGAAAAAGAAGCGGCACTGACCGGTTCGTATCATTCAGCTCCGCCCCATGACCTTTATGCCGAGCATCGCAATCGACTTGTTAAAATTCTCAAATCCTGCGGCATTGATGTTAAATATCACCATCACGAAGGCGGTGAATTCGGTCAGATGGAGATTGAAATGACATTTAAAGATGCCTCAATCACAGCTGACAATATTATCATTGCAAAATATCTTATTAAAAATTACTTTCGCTCACAGGGTAAATATGTTACCTTTATGCCCAAGCCAATAAAAAATCGGCACGGCTCAGGTATGCATTATCACCATATCCTCGAGAAAAACGGTCATTCAATTTTCAAAGGACCAAAAGGAGAATTATCCCAGATTGGCGAATATTATGTATCGGGTATTTTATCGCATCTGGCTGCGCTGGCTGCATTAACCAATCCGACTACCAACTCGTATAAACGGCTGACCGGCGGATTTGAAACTGCCAAAGACGCTTCGATTGGCATTGCTGACCGGACTTCGGCAATCCGGATTCCGGGTTATGCCAAAGACCAGATGCCCATAGAATATCGGGTTGGCGATGCGACTTGTAATCCTTATCTCGCTTTAGCCGCATTATTACTGGCTGGTCTGGATGGTGTCAGAAACAAAGGCAAACTCAAAAAAGGATTTGTGCCAACATCTTTACAAGAAGCAGTTAACGAACTTAAGAAAGATTCAACATTTTTGACCAGGGATAAGATTTTCACGCCTGAGCTGATTGATTTCTGGGTGCAGAACAAAAAGAGAGAAAATCTCGAAATCCAGCATACGCCTCACCCGCTCGAATTTGTCTATTATTTTGATATGTAAACAATTCAAACCGAGAGATATTGTCAATGTTTGTGGAAATTTTTTAGTATTAGGATACATGTTTTTGTTTTGTTACGGTTCCATCAAGGGTTTTCTGTCGATAGATGATCGATGTCACCAGTTCTGGATAGCTCAAACGCATCCAGGCATTCTCTAATTTGAGCATTAATTGAAATACTAATCCCAATGCGCTCTTCTCACTCCTTAATCGCTTGGT
>Ga0208244_100056_pt1 | contig 152701 bp, 138 predicted proteins | sample SubbioCR12Aug_5A_FD_184828 | JGI IMG/M metagenome (GOLD analysis project Ga0208244, IMG submission 184828) | Serpentinite rock and fluid subsurface biosphere microbial communities from McLaughlin Reserve, California, USA - CR12Aug_5A (SPAdes) | ecosystem: Environmental > Terrestrial > Deep... | reverse complement strand
AATAATTTACTAAAATATATTGTCTTCTAAAAGTTTATAAATTATTTAGTAAAATGTTTTTTTCTTCTAAAAGTTTATAAATTATTTACTGAAATATATTTTCTTCTAAAAGTTTATAAGTAATTTAATAAAATATTTTTTTTTCTAAAAGTTTATAAGTAATTTACTAAAATATATTTTTGTTTAAAAGTCTATAAATTATTTAATGAAATATATTTTCTTTTAAAACTCTATAAATTATTTGATGAAATATATTTTTTCTAAAACTGTATAAATTATTTTAGTAAAATATATTTTTTTAAAATTCTATAAATAATTTACTAAAATATATTGTCTTCTAAAAGTTTATGAGTAATTTAATAAAATATATTATCTTCTAAAAGTTTATAAATTATTTAGTAAAATATTTTTTTTTCTAAAAGTTTATAAATAATTTACTAAAATATATTGTCTTCTAAAAGTTTATAAATTATTTAGTAAAATATTTTTTTTTCTAAAAGTTTATAAATAATTTACTAAAATATATTGTCTTCTAAAAGTTTATAAATTATTTAGTAAAATGTTTTTTTCTTCTAAAAGTTTATAAATTATTTACTGAAATATATTTTCTTCTAAAAGTTTATAAGTAATTTAGTAAGATATATTTTCTTCTAAAAGTTTATAAATAATTTAGTACTAGATCATTTCAAATCCTGGGAATATATTTCATGACTTCATAAAATAAATATTTTTATGAATAATTAAGTTTAGTTTATAAATCTATTACTTCAATAAAATAATATATAAAAATATTGAATTAAAATAATTGTATGCGAATAAATATGAAAATAACAAATGAAGTCCAGATTTATCTGAAATGGACTAGGTATAAATAATTTAGTAAAAAAATTTTTTTTCTAAAAGTTTATAAGTAATTTGGTAAAATATTTTTTCTTAACAGACCTAAAAATAAATCAAGTCATTAAATATAGTCTCTGAATTTATATGAATCCAAATGGTTCCGAGTTCTTTTTACAACTAAATTAAAAAACCCTTTGATATTTTGTGTAGAAATTTTTTGTATTAATTAAAAAATTTGAATATTATTTAATTTTTTTAATAAATACAAAAATGTTAAAAAAGATAATTAGTTTTAATACAGCTTTAGAAAATTCTAATAAATATGACTATGAGTTTCAATCAACTCTTTTTTTTAAAGATGGATTAAAAAAGTTTTTTGAAAATAATGAAGATATTAATATGACTCATCTTAAAAATAAATCTACAGCTCTACAAATTGCATGTTCATATGGTGATTTTGAATCTTTTAAATTAATAATGGAAAAAAATCCAGATATTAATTATTTAAATTTAGATAATTGTACTTCTTTAGAATATGCTTGTTACTATAATAATTATGACATTGTAAAAATTTTAATTGAAAATAAGGCTAATATAAATCCAAATAAAATGTCTGATTTTTTAAACTCAAATAAAATGCCAGGATTTTTTGCAGCTTTAATTCAGAGTCATGAAGATAGAACAGATGAATATAATGATAATATGTATTTTAATAATAAATTAAAAATTTTAAAATTACTTATCAATAATGGATTAGATATAAATTATATAGATAATGAAGGAAATACTTTATTGCATGTTTTAATTAACACATATTATTTTACATATTCTAAAAACAACATTTTAAAAATAATTCATAATATTGTACTTTTATTTTTAGAAAATAATAATTTTAATTCAATAAATATTCAAAATGATAAAGGAAGTACAATTTTACATTATTCTATAAAATATTCAGATAAAACACTTTTTAATATGTTAATAAAACATGGTGCTTCTTTAAAATTAAAAATAGGTAAATCAGAAACAACATTCTTACAATATTCTAGTTATTTTAATAAAGATATAGATATTTTAAAATTAATGATTAAAAATGAACAAGATGTTTTTGAAAAAAATAAAGACCAAACTTGTCTTGTAGGGTTTTGTTGTATTGTCGGTAATTATGAATATCTTGAATATTTATCAGAACTAATTGAAGGTTATAAATATGATCCCTTTTCTGAAAAAATTAAAAAAAAAACAAAAAACAAAAAGTTAAAAGAATTGTATAAAATATCAGAAATCTATGAAGATATATTAATGAAAGCTTATTTAGAAGTTTTAGATTCAGGTGATTATTATTGGGATGGACCGGTAAGGTTAAAAGATATTAGATGTGATATAAATGATAATTTGATTTTAGCCACAGTTAAAAATCATAAAACATTAGAATTAAATACTATTAAAAAAATTATAGATTTATTATTATTTTATGAAGTTGATTTAAATTTTGAAGATTGTAATAAAATAGCTCAAGAAGAAGGAAATATCGAATTAGAAAATTATTTAAAATCTATCAAATAAATAATCTCAAATTTTTATTAAGAATATATATTAAAATTTAATATATATATGGCAATTATTATTAACTGTTCTTATAAATAGAATTAAAATATTCAATTAAAGTATTTGAATATTAAAAATTTAAGTTCTTTTTTTTAAATACTTTTTTTATTAAATTTTACCCAAATAGCTTTACCAACTAATTCGGCATTCCAATTAATATTTGTTTTGAAATTTAATTCATTTGCTTTTTCTATTAATTTCATCCTTAATTCTTCATATGTTTTTAATGTATAATTAAGTTTAATATTAAAAAAAATCATAGCTTCATCAGACATAAAGGGAACTAATTCTGGAAAGAAGGGAGCTAAAATAGCTGTAGCTGTAGCCACTCCTATAGCTTTTAAATTCATTAAAGATTTGATAGCTTTTTTCCAATCTTTATGTGCAAATGATTCACTATTTTTCATATATTCAAATGCTTGTGTTGAAAATATGACTACTTCTTCAGGAGAATTTGAATCAAGTAATTTCTGGAGAGGTCTAAATTTGCCTCTTGATAATTTCCATTTCATGACATTAGAAAGTTCATTTAAAGTTATATACATTTTTTCTCTAGAATTTACTATTTCAACAAATTCTTTCCAAACATAATTATCCAATTTTATAAGTTCTGCTTTTCTCTCTGAAATTATAAAATTATATTCTGAAGCACATTCTTTCAATTCAAATAATATGTCAGTAATCATTTTAAATAAATAAGTATTAAAATTTTTTTTCATATTTCTTCAGAAATTTTTTAAAACTTCACATAAATTTTTTAAAAGAGAAATCATACTATCAAAAATCTATTTTTTGAACATAATTTGTTTTATAGTTTTCAAAATCATGGTTATGATATTAGAACACGAAATCGTTTACTACTCCGTTTCAGATCAATGACGAACCGAACGGTTCCTTCGGTAATTCATTTTTACTTAACTTAATTATTCATATAAAATTAGGTCGCCTACTTTTAATTCACCAATTTTATATGAATAATTAAGTTATAAGTAAGGATTTAATAAATTACTACTACTCCGTTTCAAATAAATCGGTGATTCAAAAAATAAATTTTTATATGAATAAATAACTATGATTATTAAATGTATACTTATACATTAATATATAAAATTACTGAATTAAAAGTAGGCGACCTAATATTATATGAATAAATGAGTGATCTAAAAATGAATTACCGAAGGAACCTTTAGGTTCGTCATTGATCTGAAACGGAGTAGTAGTTAAGTTCAAATACGGCGACAAAGTTGGGCCATATCTTTTTCTTCACTTTTAAAACAATATTAAATTTTATAGGAATCCTGAACTGGACTACTAACTTATTTATTGTTATAAATATTTATTTTTTGAATCACCGATTTATTTGAAACGGAGTAGTAAGTAAGTAATAGTCCAGTTCAGGATTCCTATAATTATGTCAGGTTTTCAAAAATAAGTATATGTAAATTTATCTTTAAATATTTTAAGTGATATAAATAATCACTTAAAAATATAGATTTTACTTAAAATTTAATATTGTTTTAAAAGTGAAGAAAAAGATCTGGCCCAACTTTGTCGCCGTATTTGAACTGGATTAGTAAATTATATATGGTCTAAAGAAAATTATTTTTTCTTGATTTTACAGTTTTGAGTGATACAACTCAAATATTTTTTTCCAAAAAGTTTGGAAAAAATTGAAAAATAATAAGTGTAAAATTAAGTCTAAAAAATAAAGAAAAAATATGTTTGTGATTAAGTATTCAACAAATTTTTAAAAAATAAATCTACATATATTTTATCATATTATTTTTTAGTGTTTAAATTTTTTTTTATAAAAATACTTTAACACTATACATTTATTAGCGTCTAATTATTACTTTTAACTATTTAAGCACTAAAAATTAAAAAAGCAAAAAGTTCTTATTGTAATTTTAAAAATTAAAAATAAAACATTATTTCAGTGAAAAAGAAAGTTTTTAAGAGACATCACTTTCTTTTTCACTGAAATATTTTTGAGTGAAGATGAGTGAAGACCGAAATGTTCTTATTGTAATTTTAAAAATCAAAAATAAAACATTATTTTAGTGTAAAACAAAGTTTTTTCAGTGTATTCACTCAAAATTATCACTTAAAATAATTTTGAGTGAGGATGAGTGAAGTCAAAAAATGTTCTTATTGTATTTTTAAAAATTAAAAATAAAAAATTATTTCAGTGAAAAACTTTGTTTTTAAGAGATATAACTTAATTTTTCACTGAAATAATTTTGAGTGAGGATGAGTGAAGACAAAAATGTTCTTATTGTAATTTTAAAAATTAAAAATAAAACATTATTTTAGCGAAAAAAACTTGTTTTTCAGTGTAGTCACTTAAATTAACACTGAAATATTCTTGAGTGAGGATGAGTGAAGACAAAAATGTTCTTATTGTAATTTTAAAAATTGAAAAATAAAACATTATTTCAGTGAAAAACAAAATTTTTTCAGTGTAGTCACTTAAATTACAGTTATTTTTTTTTAAATTGAAAAATTTGGAGAATAATATAGTGAAAAATACATAAATATTCAAGAAATGAGGTAATTCAAAGTAAATATTTTTTATTTATTTTTATTTAATCCTCAGATTTTCTAGAAAGGAAAATATTTCAAATTCATCACTATCATCATCTGAACCCCATTCTGTAAAATCGTCCCTTATTTGACCTTCTGCACCTTTATGTCTATGTTTATTTAAAATATTTATATATTTACCATTAATATTATTATTTTTATCATCTAAAACTTCAAACTTCCAATATGTATTCTTAGAAACATAAGTTGCACTTGAAAAAGTAAAAATATGTTCAGTTTCTTTTTTTACGATATATCCAATTAATTTACCAATAAAATTTACTTTTTCTTTAGAATCATCTCCGATCCAATCAAACTTAACTTTATAATTTTCTCCAATAATAAATCCTTCCATTTTATACATAAAAAAAAATAAATTTAATTCAAATTTTCTCAAAACTAGCGATTTTACCAAATTCTTTAGAAATACAAATCCCTTGTAAATAATCAGGTGATTCATACCAAATATTTTGTTTATTCTCTGTCATATCATATTTTTTTAAAGCTTTATAAATTGAACTAATTATAATTCCATGTGTTACAACCCATATAACTGTATCTCTTTTTTGAACTAAATTTTCATTATCTCTTAATATTTCATACATTTCTGAAAAGTTTTCAAATATTTTTTTTCTTTTTTCAGAAGCTTTAAATAATTTTTCAATAGCATGTTCACTTCTTAATTCCATATCTTCAAATTTTTCTTTAATTAGAGGCAAATTAAATTTTTTAGTAAAAGGTTCAACACGTGGAATAGAAGATTTTAACATATTTATATAGTATAATTCTTGATTTCCTAAAAACTCAGATATTAAAGGTTCAACATAAATTTTAGGTAAATTCTCAATTTCAAAAGGAAAAATATCTAGCATACATAATAATGTTTCTCGACATCTCAAATAAGGCGAAGTTATACATATTTCAGGAATACCATATTTATCAATTAAATTTTCAGATTTACTTGTAATATTGAATAAATGTGTTTTACTTTTTTTTATAGGCGAGTCATGTTGACAAGAATTTATAGGTCCCTTATTATTTGAAAATTCCTTTTCAGCGTGTCTAATAATAATAATTTTTAATGACATTTTTTTAATATATCTTAATTTTTTTTATTTTCATTTTTTTAATAATAGTAGTAGTCAGTTTTAAATATTGGGAGCAGCTGAAGTTTCATTAATTTGAACAACAAAAAATTAGGTATTAGTCTGTTTCATATTCTGAATAATCATCTCGGACATTAACTAAAACATTTAAATTAGAAACTTTTATTTTTTTATTAAAATTTGTATCAATATATTTTAATATAAATAGTTTATCTAACATTGATACATCTCTTACATTCGTATAACTAACATCTAGATTATATACATTTTTAAGTTTTGATATATTATTTACTTTTGTTCTAGAAAGATTTAAAGTATGAACATTTTTTAATTTTGATACATCAATTACTTTCGTTCCAGAAAGATTTAAAGTATGAACATTTTTTAATTTTGATACATCAATCACTAAAGTATTAAAAAGATTTAAATTATAAACATTTCCTAATTTTGAAACATCAACAACTAAAGTATTATAAAGATTTAAAGTATGAACATTTCCTAATTTTGAAACATCAACAACTAAAGTATTAGAAAGATTTAAAGTATGAACATTTCCTAATTTTGATACATCAACAACTAAAGTATTAGAAAGATTTAAATTATGAACATTTCCTAATTTTGATACATCAATTACTTTTGTATATTTAAGATTTAAAGTATGAACATTTCCTAATTTTGATACATCAATTACTTTTGTATATTCAAGATTTAAAGTATGAACATTTCCTAACATTGAAACATCAATTACATATGTCTTAAAAAGTTTTAAATTATGAACATTTTTTAATTTTGAAACATCAATTACTTTTGTATTAGAAAGATTTAAAGTATGAACATTTCCTAACATTGATACATCTTCTACCATTGTATTCCGAAGATTTAAAGTATGAACATTTCCTAACATTGATACATTACTTACTTCTGTGAAAGCAAGATTTAAAGTATGAACATTTCCTAACATTGATACATTACTTACTTCTGTACCATAAAGATTTAAATTATAAACATTTCCTAATTTTGAAACATCATTTATTTTAGTTTGACTAAGATCTAAAGTATGAACATTTCCTAATTTTGATACATCAATAACTAAGGTATCAGAAAGATTTAAAGTATGAACATTCCCTAACATTGATACATCAATAACTAAGGTATTAGAAAGATTTAAAGTATGAACATTCCCTAACATTGATACATTAATAATTCTTGTGTAACTAAGATCTAAATCCTTAACATTCCCTAATTTTGACACATCAGATATTTTTGTAAAGGATATATCTAAAGTATGAACATTTTTTAATTTTGATACATCAGTTACTTTAGTACTAGAAAGATTTAAATTATGAACATTTCCTAGCATGGAAACATCTTCTACTTCTGTACTAGAAAGATTTAAAGTATGAACATTTCCTAACATTGAAACATCAACTACTTTTGTATAAGAAAGATCTAAAATATAAACATTTCCTAAAATTGAAACATCAACTACTTTTGTGAAAGATAAATTTAAAGTATGAATTTTTTTTAGTTTTGATACATTTTTAATTCTTGAATATGAAAAATCTAAACTTAAATTTTTAAGTGTATTTTCTATTAAAGAATTTATTTTACTTTTGAATATTTTGTTTTCGTAATATTTAAGTGAAAGTTTTTGATTTAAAGATAAAAAAGGTATTTTATTATTTTTAAATTTTTTAGATATTTGCCTAAAATTAATAAAGTCTTTTGTATTTAAAAAAATTAAAATATTATAATTAATAATATCATCATATAAATCATTAAACATTTTTCTGTTTGATTAAATAAAAAAAAATTCAAATTTTTTTAAAAATACCACCAGACAATTTAATATATAAAAAAAATCAATGAAAATAATTTTATATAAATAAATAAGAGAATAAAAAATGAAATCCAGATTTATCTTAAATAGACTAGTATTCAACGTAAAATAAATTGGATCAGCACTAAAAATTTAAGTGACAAATAATACTAAAAATTTAACTGACTCAATTGATCTGACATGGAATATTACTAGAATATCTCAAAAAAAATTATTACTACAACTCCTTCCCAGATAATATGTCGATCTGACACATTGAAAAATTTATATGCATTTTTATATAGCTTTATAAAAAAATGTTCTTTTTTGAGGCTACATTTGTGAAGGAGAAGTACTCACTTTCAAAAGAACCTAAAGGTTTTTTATTTTTTGAATCACAAATTCTTTAGTATATACAATATAAAATTGCATATAATTTAATTAATTTTTGACTTTGTTTTATCTGTGACTTGTCTTTGTTTTAGCTCTTGAACCTCCACCAGGATTTTTTTCGCCGAAAGTTGTTTTCTTTTCAATTTTTTCCATATAATAATCTGTTTGATCATAAATTTCATCATCATATTCTTCTACTTCAAATTTACTTTTCATTAAATCTTTTTTAACTAAGTTATTTAATTCTTCATCAATTAGACTGTCTTCAGAGTCTTGAGATACTGGTAATTCAAGAGATAATTTCTTTTCAATCTTTTCTTCGATTTTCTTTGGTTCTGAAGTTCCAAAAAATCTTGGAGCAACAATAGAATTATATTTAATTGATACACCTTTTTTATTAACAACTTTAATATTGCTTGTGACTTTTCGATTTTCGTCTTTAGCCATAGATTTGATAGATTCTTTGTTTTTCTTATCAGCAATAAATCTAGAATTTTCTTTTTCGTAAATTAACTGCATACTGTTATTAATTGCTAATTTTGAATAGTCTTCAGGAGTTATAATTTTCCAATATTCAGGATTGGATAAATTCCTCTTAATTTCACCTATATGACTTTGAGTTTCTTTTAAATATTTTTCATTTTCAGAAATTTCTTTATATTTATATGTTTCTGTAGATTCACGTGGAGAAGGAATTTGATTTCTAAGTTTTTCGAATTTTTTTAAAGCATATACAACTTCATAAATTGGCAAGATGATTTCATCTTTTATTCTTTCAGTAGTTTTTAAAGCTTTTTCATTTGCTAAATTATAAATATATTTATTACTTTTTTCAGCTGTTTTATAAGCGTTAAAAGTTTTCTCTATTTCAGCTTCCAATCTTTTAATAATATCAATATTTTTTCTATTTTCTGTATAAATATTTCTATATTCTGGATTCATATTGAGAAAATCATTTAATGACATTTCTGTACTACCATTTGATTTTTCAAATTTAGAATTTAAATCCAAACTAATATGTGCTAAATAATTCTCAGAAGTTGATAAATTTACTTTTTCATTGATAAGCCTTTGTTTCATGTCCTGAGAAGAATCTTCATAATCACTTTTTAATTTTTCTTTTTTATCTTTAGCTTTTCTTAATTCATTATCAGCTTCTTGTTTTTCTTTTAAAAAACTCGAAAATTTATTATATTCATTTAAAACATTAGCCATTACAATTTCAACTTCAGGGGCTGTTGTATTAATATATTCTTCATATTCTTTTTCAATTTGTTCAATTTTTTCATATTTTTGATAACATAAATCATAGCAATCACAGCGATCTTGATTTTTTACCCAAATAGAACAAGCTGATAAATCTGATTTTTTAGAATCTATAACCTCAGGACCTTCAAAATTTTTAGAAATACGCATAATGCTATATAGTTTTTTTTGATTCTCTTCAGAATGCCAAGAACAATATTTCAAAGTTTCACCTTTCTTTGATTCACATTTCAGAGCCCATTTATACTTGTCTTTCATAGAATCAATATTGATTTTATCATTTTTAGTAAAAGAAACAAGTGCAATATCATTTTTGTCAAAAATCTGAGAAGACATTTCTTTTTAATTAATTAAATTTTATTATTGTAAAAAAAAATAATAAAATTCAAATTTTTGTTTTTTCAAGAAAAAAATTTAATGTATGAAGAATTAGTTAAAAATTATGATCAAACTATTTTTTCAGTATGTAATACTACTCCGTCCCAGATTAATTTATTCAACCTGTCAAAAAAGTTATATGTATTTTAATGTGACTTTCAAAAAAATGTTCTTTTTTGAGCCTACATTTGGGTCGGAGTAGTACAATTATTAAATTACACTTGTAAAGTAATATATAAAAATATAAGAAAAAAATATTTTTATATGTCAGATGTAAAAATTAATTACAGAAGGAACCTTTAGGTTCGTCATTGATCTAAAACAGAGTACTACTCCATCCCAAATGTAAGCTCAAAAAAGAACAATTTTTTTAAAATTCATATAAATATACATACGACTCCGTTCCATATTAAATTTGAAAAAGAGTACTATAATTTTTATAAGGATTAAAAAAAATGAATTTATTTTTAATAATATATATTATTAAAAAAATGGAATCAGAAAAAAACAATTCAGAAGGTAATAAAGTTCTAAATATTACATATAAAATTTTACAAAATAAAGATAAAGAAAAAATACAAATTTTCTTTGAGACTTTATTACCTTTTCATAAATTTTCAGATGAAAGTATTTTAGTTTTTTTTAAACAAGTTGTTTTATTTTGTCAAGAATTATTTATAGAAAAAATTATTTTACTTTTAATTTTTGAAAAATGGAAAAATGTTTTAAAGAAAGACCATCTTTATGATCTTATTATTTATATATTTGATAATCAAATAGACAATATCTATATCTTAAATACTTTAGAAATTACAACATTTTCATTTTTTAAATACATTATAGAAAATTATGATCAATTTAATAATATTTCTTATTTGTTTGAAAAATTTGAAAGTCATTCTAAAGATAAAATAACTAGAGGTTATGTTTTAAATCTTTTAGAATTATCCAAGACTTACGAAAATACAGAATTTGTTGAATTTTTTAAATCAATAGTTAACGATAAAGAAGATTTTTGCACAAAACCTGGTTGGGTTTGTATTGATGAAGAAGAAATTAACTTAGATCCTAAATTTTTACTTCCAGACAATTGGGGGAATAGTGAAGATTTAAATTTAAAAGAAAGTATAGATATTATTTCAAATGATATTAAATTTAGAAATAAATTAAAATCTTCTGAAGAATTCGATGAAGATATTCTTGAAGATATAGTTAAAATAGCTGTTACATCTTTCCCAGAATGTAATACTTTAGAAATTGCAGAAAATACATATATTTCTGCAGATAGAATTTTTGGACCTAGAAATGCAAATATCAATCAAGAATGTTTAACTGGAATAAAAGGTGGCTGTAGAATGCTATCTTGTGGATGTGTTGAAGAAAATTGGTTTGATGAAGCTTGTGATAATTGTTTTAAAAAAATTATTGATCCTTCATATGCTATAAGATATCCTTTAGAAGAAGGAGGTTGGGTTGGATGCTATTGTGGAATTGTTTGTATGGTTAAGAAACTTCCGAGAGAAGCTGATAAAAATACTGAACAAAGATTAGATCTGATGGTGGAAAATATAGAAATGTATGGAATTTATGATAGATTAAAAAGTTGAATAAAATAAAAAAATTTTTTAAAATTAAAATGTTCCAAACAAAATTAATTGAAATTCCTAATAATAAGTTTGATTGGATTGATGTTCCAATTTATAATAAAAAAGATTTACTTAAAACAAGCAGTAAAAAAAAATCTTGTAAAAGAGTAAGATTTAATTTTGAATAAATAAAAATTCTAAAGAAACATATTTTTCTAAATAAAATATATTTCATTATAAAATTAACATAAAAATATTTTGCAAAAGTGATATTACTTTTTATAAAGATTTTTTACTTTCTCTGATAAATATTTTTTCATTAAATTTTTTTAGTTTCTCTATAGAAATATATTTTTTTATAAACCCTTTAAATTTTTTAGTTTTCTGTATAAATATTTTTTCTATTAGATATTATTAAAAAATTTTACTTCTTATAGAGAAATATTTTTTAATAATTTATTTTTATAACTATATTTTATTAATGGTCATTTAACTTATAAAAATAAATTATATTTACGACTCCGTCCCAGATTAATTTATCCAATCTGTCAAAAAAGTTATATTTATATTTATATGACTTTTAAAAAAATTGTTCTTTTTTATTTGGGACTGAGAAGTACGTAATTTTATGTAAATAAATAAGTGTATAAACAACTTTTTCAAATTTTAATAGTATAATTTTTTATTTTCTATAAAAATATATTTTATTAGAGTTTTATAAAAAAAAATATTTAAGTTCAAAATCTATCAAAGAATTTTTCTTATTTTTAACAATAAACTAGTTAATTCTGTGTTAAATGGTTATATTTGCTCAAATTCATATACTAAATCCATAAAACTATCGATATTATCTAAGTTATTATCATTCAAAATATGTTGTACTACTCCGTCCCAGATTAATTTATCCAACTTAAAAAATTTATATATATTTTTATATGAGTTTATAAAAAAATGTTCTTTTTTATCTGGGACGGAGTTGTACTTGATTAAAAAAATTTCTTTGATCTTCATTTGGATCATCAAAAAAATTTTCTAATTTTTCCATTAAAATGAATCTTCATCATAATTTTCTTCATCATTTTTATCAGATGGATTAATATTTAAAAAATCAAAAAATGCGTTTTACATATTTTTTAAACTTACTGTTATTTTTTCATTGTTTTTGTTTAAAATTTTTTTAATATCTTTTAAACATTTTTTTATTTCTTCCTTAATATTTATAATATTAAAATCATTAAAATGTACTACTCCGTTTCAAATAAATCGGTGATTCGAAAAATAAGGAACCATTTGGTTCCCGTGTGCGCCTTGGTGCACATTAAATATTTATATAAATATTTAAGTTAATACATTAAATCCTTACTTATAAGTTAATATATAAAATTAGTTAATTAAAATAATTTTATATGAATAATTGAGTAAATTTAAAATGAATTACCGATTGATCTGAAACGGAGTAGTAATTTTTTTAATATTTGGTGATATTTCGCTAACATTATGTTCTAAATAAGATATAAAATCTTCATTTTTAATTATTGTTTTATAACCGTCGTTTTCCTCATAATTATTATCGTTAATTATAGAATTTAATAATTTTATATCATTATAACTTAAAACGAAGTTTTAAGAAAATTTAATAATTAATGTATAATTTATTTCTTGATCAATTTCGTAAGGTATTATTTTATATTCTAAATTACTCGAATAAGATAAATCATAAAGAGTTGATTTCATCATTTTTATCATCAAGTTCCGAATAAGAAAAATTGTTTAAAATTTTTCTTATTTTTTAAGGCAAATGTATAAAAAGTTATTAGATAATCCATATTCCAAAATTTACAGGTTCTATAAACTTTTTCAAAATCTTCAATATTTTTAATATTATCTGTTTTTTTGTAAAATTCTTTAGGTATTTGTATAGTATTATCTTCTTCTTTCTCTAAATTAATACTACTCCGTTTCATATAGTGGGACTAATCGGTGTTTCAAAAAATAAGGAACCATTTGGTTCCCGTGTGCACACCAGGGCGCACATAAAAATTTATATTAATGAATAAGTATAAGTATACATTTAATACTTATACAGTAATATATAAAATTAGTGAATTAAAAGTAGGCGACCTAATTTTATATGAATAATTGAGTGAAGTAAAAATGAATTACCGAAGGAACCTTTAGGTTCCCGCGAACCATTCGGTTCGTCATTGATCTGAAACGGAGTAGTATATAATTCTGAGCTTTTAAGCCAATTAGGAACATCAGAAACACTTATGGTTAACATTTTTTAAATTTTAGCAAAAAATACAAATTAATCAATTTTTAAAAAAACCTCAAAAATTGTTTAAATCTATTAACAAAGAATCACATTCGTCACAAATGGAAAAATAATTTATAAGAAACCGAAATGAAGAGCGAAAATTTGAATTAATTGGGGTGGAGTCTATTTTGATACTGACCAAGTTCAAATAATATGTCAAGTTTTCAAAAAAAATCTTGTAAAAAAGTACTGGTCCATTTCGAATAAATTGAGCCAAATGTTTTTCTTCAGTTTTTAGACCATATTAAATTTTAAGTAAAAAACTGATTTTTAACTAAATATTTATATTAGTTTAAAATATTTAATCAGAAATTTACATAGATCTTATTTTTTTTTGAAAACCCAATTTAATAGGGATCCCAAGGATCCTCCTGAACTGGACTAGTAAGTTTTAATTTTGAATAAATAAAATTTTTTCTAGAGAAATATATTTCATTATGATTTTTTTAATTTCTGTGTAAAAATATTTTTTGATTAAAGTTTTGTAAAACTGTGTCATAGATAATATTTCAATCATAGTCGAAAAAATTATATTTGTTTTATTGATTTATATATTATTTGTGACTCTTTTTTACTTTTTCTAGAAAAATATTTTCATTGGAATTTTTTATTTTATCTAGATAAATATTTTTGATTAGAATTTTTTATTTTTTGTAGAGAAATTTTATTCGCATTTTTAGTTTCTCTAGAAAAATATATTTAATATTAGAGTAGTTTTTGTAGATCAACTTTATAATTTTCAGTTTTTATAAAACCGTTTCACAGACAATATATTTTTTAGATAAAATAAAAACAAATATAATTTTTTCGACTATGATTGACATATTATATGTGACATAGTTGTATATTTTTTAATAATTTTACTTTCTTTAAAAAAATATATTTTTATTATAATTTTAAGTTAATTTTTACTTTTTTATTTAAAAAAAATATTTCAAATTTTCTATAAATCATCATATTTAATTGTTACATAACTTCTAACAAATTCATTAAACCATTCTATTTCGTAATTTATTTCATGATTTACTGTATATATATCAAATTTATTATTTTTATACATTTCATATTTTTCTATAATTTGTTCAAATGTAAATTTAACATAAATAATTCCTAAAATTATTACATGTTTTTTTGCATTTGATGTATTAATCCATGGTCCAATTTTTATTTTTTTATCATTACAATTATGAAATGCTGCAATTATTATTGGAAATTCAATTACTTCTTCAGGATATTTTTTTTTCAGTTTAATTAAATTAATTCCATTTTTATCAAGCCATTCAAAAATATTATGTTTAATGACTCTAGTAAAACCATTTGTATAAGAAATGTATTGATCATGACTTCTTTTTAATCCACGAATTTTAACTTTATCTCCTTGAAGATAAGGAGAAGCAAAATTTGCTTGATTATTTACAGGTGTATTTCTTTCATCTCCATAAACTATTGCTTCTTTATCTGTGCTATTAAAACCATTTTCTAAAATTTTTTCAAGACTTTTAGGAGTAGTAGAATGAAGTCCAATTATAGGATGTTTCGATTCTGTAATAGCAAGTTCTTTATATTCATAAAAAGTATGATCTTTTAACCATGAATCAATATCATTGCATATATTTACATAAAATTTATCAAGATTTTTAGTTGATTGTAAACCAAACATTTTTGTATTTAAAAATAATAAAATAAAAAAAATATTTCTCTAGACAAAATAATTCAAAGGATTTAAAAATATTATAAAAATAATTTCTTCTTTATATATTATAAATATATTCCAAATGAAAATAACTATCCAATAGTAAATCATTTAGATAAAAATAAAACAAACAATAATGTTAAAAATTTAGAATTGTGTAATAATAAAGAAAATATAACCCATTCTTTAGGTAAAAAAATAAATCAATTGGATAAAAATACTAATGAAATAATTAAAACACATAATTCTATCAGGTCCGCAGTTGACTTTTTAGGTAAAAAACAAATTATAAATGTTTTAAACTCTAGAAATAAAACATCATATGGATTTAAATGGGAATATTTTAAAGAAGAATAGAAATATGAAAAACAATTTAATTTTTTATTTCTAAAAAATTAATGAGTGAATATATATTGTTGTTTGATGGAAGTTGTTATGGTAATCCAGGGCCATCTGGGTCAGGTAGTGTCCTATTTCAAAACGACATTGAAATTTGGTCCCTGTCTTATTACATCGGATCAGAAAATACCAATAACTACGCTGAATATACAGGATTACTCAAAGGATTGAAATATTTAAATAAAAAAGGAATTGATGATGTATTAATTAGAGGAGATAGTATGTTAGTTATTAATCAAATGACTGGAAAATGGCAATGTAAATCAAATAACTTAATTCAATTATTTGAAAGATGTAAGAAATATAATAAAGATACATATAAATATGAATATATTCCTAGAGAAAAAAATAAAAGAGCAGATCAATTAGCAAATATAGCTGTTGATAATGGAAAAAATAAGTAAACCAATACTTCTCCGTCCCAAATAAAAAAGAACAATTTTTTTAAAAGTCATATAAATATACATATAACTTTTTAAAGTTGGATAAATTTATCTGGGACGGAGTCGTACAAATTTCTTATAAATATTTTTTTCAAATTAAATACTACTCCGTTTCAAATAAATCGGTGATTCAAAAAATATAAATGTATATTGATGAATAAGTATAAATATTAAATATAAGCCTAAATATTAATACATAAAATTACTGAATTAAAATAATTTTATATGAATAAATGAGTGATCTAAAAATGAATTACCGATTGATCTGAAACGGAGTAGTATATTTTTTCAAAAAAAACTTATATGAAAAATTAAGTGTAAAATTACTTTTTAAAAATTTCTTGAATACTTAATCAGAAACACAAAAAATCACAAATTTTTACACTAAATTTTGCACTTAATTTTTTTGACATTTTTCCAAACTTTTTCAAAAAAAATATTTTTAATTGTAATACAAAAAATAAATTGTATTAGAATAAGTGTTTATTTATAAGAAATATATTTCGTAATTTATTTATTGATTACTTTAAAAATCCGTTCCAGACAATATTTTGTTGAACTAGCAATTAAAAAATATTTAATTTTAAAAAAAATTAAATATATTAGTGCGTTACACCTAAAGGTTCTTCTGGATGAACCGACCTGACCCAATGCTAGTTCAACAAAATATTATTTGCAATGGAGCAATATAAAATTTTATATAAAAAATTTATTTTTATGCCTTATTTATCTTAATTTTTATATCTTATAATCTTTTGTAAACAATCCATTTTTCAATTTTATTATTTCTTTCAATTATTAAAATATTTTTACTCCAAGTTTTTGTAGAATCCATAAATCCATTATTAATAAATGTTTTTTTAATTTTTTTATTAATTCCAGTTTTTATGGTCACAGATTCTTTCATCATAATACCTTCTAATTTTGTTTCTTGATTAAATTGTATCACATCACCATTGTAATTTTCGTCATTTAATTCCATAACGGAATCTAAAAGTATCCATTTTAAATTTGGAATTTGTCTTGCAAAATCAAATACATCGTAATTTGATCCATAAGTATCATAAAAAATAAGATTATCAATATTTAAATTTAAAGAATCATATATGTTAATACCCTTATAAGTGTCAAAAAAAATTGTATTTAAAACAGGATATTGTTTTTGAAGTAAATTACCCAATATATAATTACTAGTACAATCTTCACATGCAATTTCTACACTTTTGGTTTTATTAGATTCTACAGATTTACTAATTTCATAAATATTTCCTTTTTTTCTTTTAATACAATTATAAATTTCACACGAATGAAATTCTGGAATATTTTCAACACATTTTAAACAAATTTTTGAATGTTTATTTGCAAACTGATTTTTTTCACGGAACAATTTTAGGTTTGGAAAATAATTTATAAAGCGAAAATATATTTCATCCATTTTTTATAAATTTCATTTTTTTTTAATAATCAAATTTTTTCTAATTTTTTTTTTATTTATCTAAAATGTTTTGTTGTCGTAAAGCAAATCTAGATATTGTTGATGGTTCTATTAAAATAGATATTCCTATTGAAATAACAGATAAAATTAATATAGATATAAAGACTGAAATAGATATAATTGAACAAAAAATTGAAGTAGAAATTTCTTCTGAAGAAACAAAAATAGATCTTGAAATCTCTCCAAAAAATATAGATATAACTCTAACACATGATGATAAAATAATAGTAAGTACAGAGTAAGTTTTATATAATAGAATTAAATTTTTATAAATATTTTAATATACTCTGGGAGCAGAACTTTTTCTTCAAAACATATAAATTTTCAAGTAAAAAGTTTATTCTTCAGTTAAATTATACTACTCCGTTTCATATCGCGGGACTAATCGATTATTCATTTTTATGTGCGCCTCGGTGCACACGTGAACAGTCCAACCAATATGCCACCATTTTCTTGGCTTCCTTATTTTTTGAATAAAAGACAACCTAAAGGTTAAGAGAATCTGTAATCAAAAGATTTATTTGAAACGGAGTACTTCTCCTTCCCAAATGTAGGATCAAAAAAGAACATTTTTTTATAAAGCTGTATTAAAATAAATATAAAAATCTTGCACCAGACTATATGAACTGGACTAGTAATTATTTATTCATTGAATAAATAATTTATTTGAACTGGAGAACCTAAACTAGTATATCATCAATATCAGCTACAGGAAAGTGTTTACAATCACATCTTCTAAAACATTCTTCAAGTTTTTCTTTTTCATATCTACAATTATCACAAATACCATTTGACCAAGATTTATTTCTATATGAATTATCAATAGATAATTTAAATTCAATAAGACATCTTGGAAAAATTAGTTCGGTTTTTGAAACAACATATTCCCAATTATTAACACTAGAATAAATTTCAGAAATATGTTTACTAACAAAATCTTCATCTACTATTATATCACAAACAATAATATGATTACCTCCTCCCCAAAAAGCTGAATATTGTGAATGACTTGCAAAATATACACCATAACCTTTATTTGATCCTGGACCTATATGAAAACCATTGTTAAATATATTTTTAGATATATTTGAATAATTTGATGAATCAGTACAATGATAGAGTTGAATAACTTTTCTATTACCGATTAGTTTTTTAAATTTTTCTTCCATTTCTTTGTTATGATTAAATGTTATTCGATTTATTTTTGGAATAATATATGGTTCAAATCTTGATACAAATCTTTTAACTATGTCTACCATTTCTATGTAAAAAAAAATTTTAATTATTTCAAATTTTTAGATAAAAAATTTCGGTAGAAAAATATATCCTAGTTTAAAAAATCCATTTTTTTTAAACTCAAATTTATAAATTTTTATATAGAATAATTTTCTTAAAAAAACATTTTTGTAACTCTTATTATAATTTTATATAAAATAATTAACTTTAAAAAAATTGATACGAATCCAGATCAATTTTCCTGAATATTTATTATGAAAATTTTATACTTCTCCGTCCCAAATGTAGGCTCAAAAAAGAACATTTTTTTTTAAGTCATATAAATATACATATAACTTTTTTAATGTGTCAGATAATATTTTGTTGAACTATCTGGGACGGAGTAGTATTATTTTTCAATTTGTAATTATAAAATTCCACTAGTCCAGTTCAAATAATGGTCTAATTGATCAAGAACTTTTTCTTCACTTTTTAAACCATATAAATTTTTAAGTCCGATCTTTAAGTAATAATTTATATGTCTTTTAAACACTTATTATTTCAATAATTACATATTGAAATAATATTTTTCTCAAAACCTGACATATTTTGGGACTATCTGATAGGGAGAACCTAAATGTTCTTTTGGACTAGCACAGATTTTAATTTAAAAAATGTATTTTCATATTTTACAATTAATTAAGATTATTAAAAAAAAACATCTCTATAATAAAAAATCTAAAAAATAACTACTAATACTACATTTTAGATCAATTGGTGATTCATTTTTACTTCACAAAATTATTCATATAAAATTATTTTAATTCACTAATTTTATATATTAACTTATAAGTAAGGATTTAATAAATTACTACGACTCCGTCCCAGATTAATTTATCCAGGTTGAAAAAGTTATATTTATTTTTGTGTGACTTTTAAAAAAGTTGGATATTTCGCCTACTTTTTATTTGGGACGGAGAAGTATTTATACGTACTAGTCCATTTCAAATAAATCTGGACTTCATTATAAAAATATTTGTATGAATATTTAAGTATGAATAATAAATACTTTTCCGTCCCAAATGTAGGCTCAAAAAAGAACATTTTTTTTTAAAGTCATATAAATATACATATATTTTTTTCAAGTAGGATAAATTAATCTGGGACAGAGTCGTACATACTTATAAAATTTTATATTTTTATATAAATAAATAAGTGACTAAAAAATGAAGTCCAAATTGATCTGAAATGGACTAGTAAATATTTATTTTTTGAATTACTCATTTATTCGTATAAAATTATTTTAATTATCCATATAAAAATTTAATGTGTACTAAGGATCACACGGGAACAGTTGCCTTCCTTATTTTTGAATCACCGAAGGAACCTTTAGGTTCGTCATTTATCTGAAATGGTCTAGTATTTAATTAATAATAAAAGTTTTCATCCATACTTCTATTTAAAAAATCATCATAATTATAATTATAAAATTCAATATCTTTTCCATAAATTTTTTCAACTAATTTTTTAGATTTTTCATTATAGAAATCTAAGTAATTTTTATTGTAAAAGTTTTCTGAAATTCTACGTTTCCAATATATTCACCACGATTTTTATTATGTTTTTTATACCAATGAGATGATTTTAAATCAGATTTAAAATTTTTTTTGTATTTTTCATTAATAAATAAAACTCTATTATTAATATTTTCACATTTCACGATTTCATTAAATTTTACCTTGTTTTCATAATCTTTAAATTGACCTTGTAAATGATAAATAACTCTATCATCTGTTATTTTTTCATTAATTATATTTTCAAGAAAACTTTCAAAACTTTCTTTATATCCGAGAGAAACGGAAAAAAAATAAATTGATACGGCTCTATCATAAGGACACCTTACAAATTTAATTTTTAAATACTCTGTATTTTTTAAGTCATCTAAATTACAAATATTTTTTTGAGAATAAATTCCTCTGTATTCATGGATCCAAGAATTATATTCTAATGCAGTTTTTAACATACCAAAAGAATCAAAAAACATTTGTGATATCACTGTACAATTAGCTCTTGGTGAAAAATCAAAAATTAGCTTTTCATCTCTGTTAATCAAAATTAAATTTTTTTCCATTTTAAAATTAAAAAAAAATATCTTATAGTAATTATAAAAATTTTCTCTGAATGATTGTATTTTTAATAATACTCAGTTTCATATCCTGTGACTAATTGGTAATTCATTTTTTTTCATCACACATTTACATATATAAAAATAATTTTTGTTTTTATATATTAAAAGTATTAAATTTATTGCGTCAATACATATTTATTTATAGAAATATTTAATGTGCGGTTCAATGCACACGGGAACAGTCCCACCAATATGCCGCCATTTTCTTGGGTTTCTTATTTTTTGAATCACTAACATATTATCTGAATCGGAGTAGTAATTATTATTTAATACTATTTTTCTATTTTATAATATTTTTATTATATTTTAATTAAAAATGTCTAACAACCAAATTTTAGATTATTTAAATAGAGAAAAAATAATTTTAGGAACTCTTAAATGTATTCTTGAAGTTTTTAATGATCCACCAAATTTTAAAAATTATAAAACAGAATTTATTTCTACTCTTTCCACAGAAAAGAATTATGGAGATAAAAATATAATCCAACTAAATATTTTCAATTATTTAAATAAACTCTTAAGTTCAAATTTAAATTTATATCCAAAAATAAATCGAAAGTATTTAATTGAATCATGGTCAAGAAATGGTAATATTTATTCTTTGAAAGATCCTATTCCGAACAAATATGAAAATTTAGTAATTTGGTTAAATACTGATTTTTCAAATTATATTTATAGAAATACAGAACATATAATAATTGCAAAATTAACAGAACATAAAGAAAATAAATATTTAATTATAATTTGTGAAAAAATAGATACAGATGAGAATAAAACTGATTTTATTGAAATTATTTATGAACATTTAGAAAAAGATAAACATGGTAAATCTATTTGTAATTTATATGAACAATTTAATTATAATTCAGTTCCGGAAGAATATATGGTTTAGTTATTAAAAATAAATATTTATTTTTCTATTGCAAATAAAAATGACAGGTTGATTTTTGGAGTAGTTTATATAAAATTTAAAACATAATTTGAAAATATTTATTGCAAATTACTTTTTTTAAATAAATAAAAAAATTTATCTACGATTATTTCTAACTCAAAAATTAACAGAAAACTCAATTCATCTTCAATGGAATAGTATAATTTTTTGGAATATTTTTTAAATAAAAAATCAAAAATCCTTAAGAATATTTATTCATTTACAAATGAGCAAACCAACCGTTAAAAAAAAAGATAGTAATACTTTTGATTACATGAAAACTAATAAAGATAATCTCCAGAATATTATTCTTAACCCCTCTATTTTACACATTATCGACAATCTAGTGACTAGAACCAATAAAATCATCATACATGCTTATCAATTCATTAAATTATATCTCTCTTTTCTTTATCAAAATAACACTAAATTCCCATCCATTGATAAAAAATTTATCTCTCATGTTTTTAAAGTCATTACCATTAGAAAATCAAATTCTGGGGGTTATTCTGAAGATAAAATGCCAGAACAACTTAAACTATTAAGTTCATTTTATCAACAACATTATATTAATACCTTATATAAAAACGAAGCCATTTATTATGATAAATTACCACACATTTTAGCATATGAAGCCATTGACATGGTTACGAATATTAATAATAACATTCAGCAAAATTTTATTAATCATCTTAATAAATATGTCAATATCGTTTTTAAACTTAAAGAAAAAATATCTGAAATTACTAAAAATAATAAAGATAAAATTATTCGTAAGGAACTTCATAAAAATTTATATCAGGAATTTTATTACATTAAACAAGATTTATGTTCGTTTAACAAAGACTATATATCTGACATTAAATATCATAATTGGATTAATGAACAAAAATTAAAATTATTCCCTAACAAAAATAAATTCGATCATGATAGTATTCATTATGACTTAAAATCAAATACACAAGACTACTTAATTTCTATGTTTTATATCTTAGAACAATTTGAAATTTTTAATAAACATAATGAAAACACAGATACTAAAGAAATACGATTATTTAACGTTTTACCATTAAGAACTAATATTATCAGTAAACACATTACTATTGATACTTGTGGGTTAATTTCTAATTTTATAGAAACAGACATTGCGAAAAATTTATCAAATTATAAAAAAGACAATAATCAATTTAATTTATGGAATAGATTTTTTAAATTAAATCATAAATCTTTAAAGAAAAATAAATACACTTTTAATTTTATGATTAAAACTGATGGGATATCAGTTTCTATCCTATTTATAAAATTAGATAAAAATAATATCCCTCTTAAAAAATCTTTTAAAAATAATACCGATAATTTTGATTATATTGAACAAGTCGAAATAACTCAAGATATTAAAAATAAAAAAGTTATATGCATTGATCCTGGATATAGTGATATTATATATTGCGGTGCAAAAAATGAGAAAGGGGATTTACAAACATTTAGATATACTCAAAATCAAAGGAGACTTGAAACAAAAAGTAAAAAATATAATAAAATTATTGAAGAAATAAATACAGAAACAAAAATTTCTAACAAATCTATAAAAGAAATTGAGACAAAATTATCAAAATTAAATAGCAAAACAATAAATTTTGAAAAATTTTATAAATATTGTATTAAAAAAAATAAATTAAATAGTAAATTATATCAACATTACCAACAAAGAATTTTTAGAAAATTAAAATTAAATAGATTTATTAATTCACAAAAAAGTGAAAGTAAAATGCTTAATAATTTTAAAAATAAATTCGGAAATCCAAATGATAAGGATATTTAAGAACGGAAATTACAAAACGTATTTGATAAATGAATTTAGAACATCAAAAATATGTAATTGTTGTGGAGGAAATTTAGAAAAGTTTTTAGAGAGGAAAAGTCATAAACCAAACCTATATAGGGAAGGGAAGGAAGAAGTAGTTCATGGATTATTGAGATGTCAATCTATTACGCGTGAGTGCAAAATAATTCATAACAGGGACAAGAATGCGGTGCAGAATATGTTAAATATAGTGAATAGTGTATTTAAGACTGGTAGGAGGCCAGATGTATTTTGTAGAAGTGTTCTTAAAAATTCATATCAATTGCACGATTGATTATAACCAAATTTTTACACTTAGTGTAAAAACATACATAAATGCATTAATATTATCATCAAAACATATTTTTCTGGGTCAGAAAGGTAATTGTTTTTTCAAATCAAGATATTTTTTTTGAAAGTATTATTAAAAAAATTAATGAAGCTTATTTTAAATTAACAGGTAAAATTGTAGATAAAAATTCAGTAGAAAAATTTGAGAAATGTAATGAAAAATGTATATTATTTTTAAATTCTCAAATTTTTTCTACAGGTTTAAATTTACAATTTGCAACAAATATAATCAATCTTGATAAAGTAAGTCAAGAGACAAAAATACAAATCCATCATAGAATACTTAGACCGGGGCTCAAACATACTCCTACATTTACTGATATTTTTTATGAGAATGAATGTTAATATAAATCGGTGAATAAATAATTTAATTATCAACAGATGTTTTTCTATCAACATGATTATCGAGAACTTGACTGTAGTTCATTTAAGATACTACTCCGTCCCAGATTAATTTATCCAATCTGTCAAAAAAGTTATATGTATATTTATATGACTTTTAAAAAAATTGTTCTTTTTTGAGCCTACATTTGGGACGGAGAAGTAATATTTTTATAAAAAGTTTTTATAAAAAAGTTGGCTTATATTTGAGAGTAAGTATTTTTTAATTTAAATTGTTTTCTAAATTTTTAAATACAGTCTATATTTGAAATAATTTTTTAGGATCATCACCTAAAAAAGATTCTTCATTAATCTTTAGTTTCATAATTTCATCAATATCATATTTAGGATCATTATCCGAAAAATTATTTTTATCAAAATCTTTAGGAAACAATTTTAAACATTCATGAAATTTATCTAATAGATCATTTAAATGTAAAATAACGAACAAATAAGTGAAAAGGTACTCAGATGATTTATTTGGTTCATTTATATTTATCAGATACAAAAATTCTTTCAAATAATGATCCCTTATATTTTTAAATCTTTGATGTTTTAAAAAATCTTCATATTCATAAACTTGATTTGTAACGACCAAAGCATCATTAATCATATATTCAATATAATTAATTGAATTTTCACATTTAATTTTATTTTTTCCAAAGTAATTTTGAACAGTTTCAAGAACATAAGGAAAAGGTCCGGCTTGTATCATAGAATATTCAGTCATTTTTATTTTTAGATAGTTTTTTTTTTAATTCAATTTTTCTAAAAATAATTTTACTACTCCGTCACAGATTAATTTATCTGACACATTGAAAAAGTTATATGTAGTTCGCCTACTTTTTATGTGAGTTTATAAAAAAATAGTCTTTTTTATCTGGGACGGGGAAGTACAAACTTACAAAAAAAATTAAGTACTACTCCGTCCCAGATAATATTTTGTTGAACTATCCAATCTGTCAAAAAATTTATATTTATTTTTATATGACTTTTAAAAAAAATGTTTTTTTTTGAGCCTACATTTGTGACGGAGAAGTATATAGATTTACACAAAAGTAGCTAAAGTTTTTTATTTAATTAGAAATAATTTACAAAAAAAATTTGCAAATTATGCTGGATAAGAAATATCAAATAAATTACCACAAACTTTGAGTTCGATTTAAACTTTCAGCCAAAAATTTATCTTTTGGATCATCACCCAAAAAAACTTCATTATTAATTTTTAGATCCATAATTTCTATGTTATAAGTAGGAGATGTATCATAAGGGAATTTTTCAACTAAACCAAAATCTTCGGGAAATAATTTTAAAGCATCATGAAATTTATCTAACAAATTATTTAAGTGTAAGATAACAAAAACATATGTGAAAAAATATTCAGAATCATCATCAGGAAAACCTTTTAAATAATGATCCCGAATTTTTCTAAATCTTTCATGTTTTTTAGACAAATTACTCATTAAATAATCTCCATACTCATCATTTATCATGTATTCAATATAATCGATTGAATTATTAATTTTATCTTTTCCAAAATGATTTTGAATTGTATAAAAAATTCCAGAAAAAGGACCACCTTCTACCATATTATATTCAGTCATTTTATTTAATTTTCTTTTTTAAATAAAAAATTTTTTTTTCAATTTTTCAATCAAATACAATTTATACATTCAAAATTGATAGTGTCAAATTACGACTAAAAAGCTAAATATAATACTTCTAGAAAAAAATTTATTAATAATTTCTTTTTAAACAATTGAAATTAATTTTGGAAAGAGTATAAAATAATTATGAATTACTAGTCCAGTTCAAATAATAAACTACACATATATTTTTCTTTAGTTTTTGAAACATATAAAATTTTAAGCAAAAACCTTAACCAACATTTTTTTTGAATTTTATATGATTTCTGGTTTTCCTATCCTTCCGGAATCTTCTGGACTTTGCTAGTACTTATTAATTTTAAATTCTTCTAAAATTTTATTATAAACTTCAAATCCATTCTTACAAGCACCGCCGTCTAAACACCAAAGTGGATCTTCATATACAAAAATATTATCTTCAGATTCGTATTGTTTATACATAGGAATATACAAAATAATAAAATTATTGTTTCCTCTCATTTTAATTAAAGAATCTCTAAGTTTTCTAAGATCTTCTATTTTTGGAAATAAAACACCTGTTTTATGATAATCCATATTACCAGTTGAAATTAAATATATTGTGTTTTTATTTTTCAAATCCAAAAACTTATTTCTTAAATATTCGATTTTACTTCTTAAAGTTGGGTAAAATTTAAAAAGTAATTTTTTGGTTAAGCGTTCTTTTTTATCATAAATTGCTTCTCCACCATAATCACCTAAACTATCAAATAAATGTTTCCAATTCATATGATATTTATTATTATAAACAAATGCAGTATTTTCTGGAATTGAAAGATCATCAAATTCAAAAATATCTTTTAAATCATTATTAAATGCATCTGCTAAAAGACTATAATCTTTAATAATTAACCAATCGAAAATATCACTCTGACCAGGTTTTGTGACCCAATATATAGGATTTTCTGGATTTGAGTACATATTTATTTGCATTTTTGTATAACATGTAGAACCCAAACCGACAATTTTTTCAAAAACTAAATTTTTATTATTTGTCATTTTTTAATAATAAAAATATATTTAATAAAAATTTTCTAATAAATCTAAAAAAATAATTCAAATAATCAAAAAAAATTCATTTAATTATTAGAAAAAAACTTATCCTTTGGATCATCAGCAAAAAAAGTTCATAATTAATTTTTAGATTCATAATTTCTTCTAGATTATAAGTAGGTGATGTATCATAATAAGGTTTTTCAACTAAACCAAAATCTTCGGGGAATAATTTTAGACTCTCATGAAATTTATCTAAACATATTTAAAAAAATATTCAAAATCATCCTTTTAAATAATCATCTCGAATTTTTCTAATCTTTCATGTTTTTTAAACAAATTACTCATTGTATAATCTATATACTCATCATTTATCATATACTCAATTGAATTATTAATTCTATTTTTTGCAAAATCATTTTGAATTGTATAAAAAATTCCAGAAAAAGGGACGCATTCAAACAATATATATATATATAAATAAATCTTATAATTTAGTTCTACTATATAAAACAATTAGTTCATAAAATTTCGACCATCAATTTATATGAATCGTAATGAATCCGGAAACCCGGATTCGGTTAAACTAAACAAGTAAATAACTACATAAAATACATTTGAAACAAAAAATTATTAATTCAATCTTAATACTTACTACTCCGTTTCAAATCAATCGGTGTTTCATTTTTTGTTCACTTAATTATTCATATAAAAATAAAAATACATTATATTTTTATATATTTATTTACAAGTTTAAATAAATATTTACACTTATTTATCCATATATTTTTTTATTTTTTGAATCACCGATTTATCTGAAACGGAGTAGTATTCATTTAAAAAATTTACATAAAATGTAAAATAGTTTATAAAAAATTTTAGAAGTGGTTCTAAACTTTATAAAAAATCTAGAGAAATATATTTTATTAAAAAATTTTAAAAGAGTTTATAAAAAATTTAGAGAAATTTATTTCATTAAAAAATTTTTATAAGAGTTTATAAAAAATTTAGAGAAATATATTTCATTAAAAAATTTTAAAAGAGTTTATAAAAAATATAGAGAAATATATTTCATTAAAAAATTTTAAAAGAGTTTATAAAAATTATAGAGAAATATATTTCATTAAAAAATTTTAGAAGAGTTTATAAAAAATTCTAGAGAAATATATTTCGTTAAAAAATTTTAGAAGAGTTTATAAAAAATTCTAGAGAAATATATTTCGTTAAAAAATTTTAGAAGAGTTTATAAAAAATTTAGAGAAATATATTTCATTAAAAAATTTTAAAAGAGTTTATAAAAAATCTAGAGAAATACATTTCATTAAAAAATTTTAAAAGAGTTTATAAAAAATCTAGAGAAATATATTTCGTTAAAAAATTTAGAGAAATATATTTCATTTAAAAAATTTTAGAAGTGGTTCTAAACTTTATAAAAAATCTAGAGAAATATATTTCATTAAAAAATTTTAGAAGTGTTCCTACACTTTATAAAAAATCTAGAGAAATATTTTTCATTAAAAAATTTTAGAAGTGCTCCTACACTTTATAAAAAAATCAACAGAAATATATTTCTCTAAATTTTTGAAGTGTTCCTACATTTTATAAAAAATCTAGAGAAATATATTTCGTTTAAAAAAATTTAGAAGTTAAACTTTATAAAAAATTATTTGAACAGTTTACAAATCATTTAATAATTCGAATAAATAGTAATCATATAAATTTGAATCATTAATTGTAATGATTTTATTTTTATCTATTATTCCATTTCCTAACAAAAAATTAAATATTTTTTTATTATTTGTTCCAATTTTAATTAAATATTTTAAATTATATAACATTACATTTTGATCTTCATCAGTTTCTGATCCTAATTTATAATTTGCATAATTTAATGTTAACGTCCCAAAATCAATAATTTTCATTGTTTTATATTGGTCTTTTTTCAGATCATCAAAATTATCTATATTTATTTCAGTTTCATAATCATACATAATATTATCGAAATGTAAATCATTATGATAAAATCCTTGTGAATTTAATTCTATAATATCTAAAAATAATATAATAAAAGATTTAATCATATTTTTCCATTCTTTTCTTGAAAATTTAGTATTTTTAATTTTTTCTAAATAATTATATAATGTCATACCTTTAAGATAAGGCATTTTTATTTTCTTTAAAAAAATATGATTTTTAGGTTCTTGTCTTAATTCTTGATACAATAAGGGACATAAATTAATTATTTTATCTTGTTCATCTAAACCAACATCAATAATTTCAATTTCTAAAGGATTTACATAAAAATTATTAATTATTGGAAGCAATTTAATATTTTTATATTCTAATTTAATATCATAAATCAACCCATACTTAAAAACTGAATTTTCTGAATTTTTAATAATACAACCGTATTGACCTTCTCCAAGATATTCTTCGGACATTTTACACTACAAAAAAATAAAAAAAATTTTTTTTGTAGTGTAAAAATTTGTTTATAATCAATCGTGTAATTGATATGAATTTTTAAGATTTACAGTTTTACAAAATTATGTTGTACTGTATTCTTATCTCTGTTATGAATTATTTTGCACTCAGGCGTAATAGATTGACATCTCAATAATCCATGAACTAGTTTTTTCTTCACTATCCTTTTTTTTTACTGTTGGTTTGCTCATTTGTAAATTAATTAATATTCTTAAGCATTTTTTTAAATTTTATTTTTTATTTTTTATTTTTTATTTTTTATAAAATAATTATATATGATAATATTTATTTTTATTTAATTTTATAAAGTCATTAATACTTAATCTTTTTAATTTAAGATGTGTTTATAGTTTTATTGTATAATAGATTCAGATAGATATAAAGCTTCATTACTACTACATTCCATATAAATTGTATTTTTCAAATCTATTATGGTAAATTGTTAATTAGACATTTTTTTATTATAAATTAAACTCGTTGAAAAAATGAAAGCTCGTTGTGAAGGAAAAGGAAAAAAAAAGAAACATATACTTTTAAGTTTTTTGGTTTTGACGATAAAGGTAGACATGAAAAGGAAGAATTTACCACAATGTCATTTGATATTTCTAAATTAAACAAACGTAACGTGTCTGAATTTATGGTAAAATTATCTGAAGGAGAGGATAATAATGAAGCTTCTTTATGTTCACAACATTTTGAAATTAATTTAATCATGACAAAATAAGTTTTAATATTATTTTTGAAAGTGTTGTTTTTTTCAAAACTTAACATAGAATTTAATCATAATATATATTTACCTATTATGGAATTTTTACAATTTTACAGTACTTATACGGATAAAAAGTTTCTAAAAAACAAGCGAGTCCACAAAGACAAAAAAGTCCACCTAGAAAGACAAGTCCAAAAAAACAAGGAAGGCCGAAAAGATGGATACTTTTTGGTTAAATAATAATTATTACTTTTATATATCGATTTTTTTATTAATTTTAAATAAAAAAAGTTTAAAATATCAAAGAAAGGACCAAAAAATGAAAAAAATTTGGTTAAATATAAAAAAGTTATTATTTCCAGTTCATAACAAACTTAAATAATAATTATTACTTTCATAAAAAATTATTTTAAAAAATTCTTTATTACTTTCTTCCTCATTCTGAGAATTATTACTAATTTTTTTGTAGAGATATAAAAATTGTGTGTTTTTGTTACTAATTTTTTTAAATAATAAAAAAATTAGATAGTAAGTGATAATATGTTAAAACATGCTTGAATAAAAGTAAAAATTTACAAAAATATTTTTATGAACTAAATTAAAAAATGTCAAATTATAATTGATTAAAAAATTCTAAGATGTATGATGAATGGAAAGGAGATGAAAATTTTGATGTTTTTTCATTAGGACATCTTGCTTCATTAGATATATACACCGAAGAAGATTTATACAACGTTTTAGATTGATATAGATATTGGGCACCTTATACAATTCATGTTAAATTAATTGATTTTTGCCATTTGAATGATATTAGTAAATTTAAAACAATAATGGAAATTTTTTTCAAAATTTTATTGAAATATTTATAAGTTTATTTAACATATGATAAACTCAAAATTCTTGTTCAGTCAAAAGATATAAATATATGTAATTATCTTATAACAAAAAATATCCATATTGGTTCTTTATCTGTATATTATGCAGCTTTTGGAAATAATGTTTGTTTAAAAATATTACTTGAAAATAATATTCCTTTTAATGATTTTACTGTTTTTAATGCATTAGTATATGAAAATTATAAATGTTTAGATATCATTTCAAATCTTTTAGAAAATATTAATATATTAGATTTATCTGTGTATATTAAAACTGGAACACAAGCTGATTATCTAAATCTATATCTCTACAAATTGATTTATTTTATTCAAACTTAGATATTATTAAGGTTTTTTACAAAAAAAATTTAATAAATACAGAAACTATTTTAGATCAATTAATTAAATATGATAGTGTTGATTGTTTAAAATTTTTTATTGAAGAAGTAGAATTAAAAATGTCATAAATATTTAAATTTACCAGAATTTAATAATAATGTTTTTAATGGAATAAGTACAGGAATTCTATCATTTCGAAATAATATTAAGATATTTACTAATGAACCATATAAAGTACAATTTGGAAATATATTAATCAAGACAGATTTATTAAAGGAAGGAAATATAATTTATGAAACAATAATTTTTAATGGTAATTTAATATTAATGTATAATTCTATTATAGAAATATACATTAAAAAATATTTTCTTCTAAAAAAAATAAATTAGAATCTGAAACAATATTTATATAAAATTATACTAATAATTTTCAAATAGTGGGATTAATTAGAAATTCAAAAAATAAATATTTATATGTGACGTATAAATCGTCACTTAAATAATTATACATAAAATTAGTGAATAATAAAAAATTTATAGGAATAAATCTGAATAATAAATCACTTATTGATCTGAAACGGAGTAGTACTATTTTATTAGAAGAGTTAAAAAAATTATAATCAAAAACATTTTTTATAATGTTTTTGTTAAAGATAAATAAATTGAATTTCTAAAATGTTTACATTAATTTAATTTCGCATACTTTTTATTTTCAATTGCCATTAATTGATATTTTTCCATTTCTGAAAAATTTTTTGTTGTATTTTTATGATAATTAGATAAATTATTCATGGCTTCATAATGATTATATTCAATTGCCATAAGGTAATATTTTTCCATTTCCGAATAGTCTTTAGTTATCTCTTGATGATAATGACCAAGATAAAACATTGCATCAGAGTTATTATTTTCAATTAATATTAAATAATATTTTTTCATTTCTAAATAATCTTTTGTTATATTTTTATGATATGAGGCTAAGGCAAACATTGCATTAAAATTTTTATGTTCAATTGCCATTTTATAATTCTTCTCCATTTCTAAATAATCTTTTGTCGTTTTTTCGTGATATAAACCTAAATTATACATCGCATCAGAATCATTTTTTTCAATTGCTATGGAGTAATATTTTTTCATTTCTATATAGTTTCTTATTATATATTGATGATAATAACCTAAGGCAAATATTGCAGGAACATGATTATTTTTAATTGCCATGAGATAAAATTTCTCTTTTTGATATAATGGATAATGTTTTCTTATTTTAAAAAAAGTTTTAGAATATCTGAAAGAATAATTTCTGAACATTTTATTAAATAAATTAAAAAAAATATTTTTATATAAGATTTTTTGAAAAAAATTTAGAATAATATTTGATTGAAAATTTAAAAGAATTTGTAAAAAATAAAAACTTCTAAAAAAAATTCTTCTAAAAAGAAATAATAAATACTGGTCCATCTATAAAAATAATAATAAAAATAAAAATTAAAAAAATATTTAGAAAAATTATACTATTCTATTACAAAAAAAAAATAAAAAATGTATATTTTTTCAGATATATACATTTTTTATAAATAATATAGAACAGTTATTAAAAAAATTATATTATTTTTTATAAAATTTTTAATTAATCAAGTTCAATTTATATTTATTTTTAAACAAATATAATTTTTTTGAAAATCTGACAGACTATCTGAACTTAATTGATCAGAAAAATTTCTATAAACTTTTAGAAATATTATAGAATTACAACTATAAAAAAAAAGAGATAATTTGTGACAATATTTATTTTTGAATTTTGTTAATTTTTGAATTTATTTTATTTTTTCTAAAATTATAAAAATGTCTGTTGTTGAAAATAAATCTGTTCCTGAATATTTAAATGATGAAGAGATGAATTTTATTTTAGATGTGATTCCAAAAGTAAATGCAGGCATTAAAGAAATTGGTGAAAAAATTAGAAACGAAATTATTTACAAGCAAAAATTGCTTTTAAGAGATCATAAAATATATAAAGACGATATTATAAATCTTAAAAGAGAAATTATTAATCATTGGAGAAGATCTACTATAGAAGCCGGTATTCCAATTGGTTTACTTACAGGTGAAGCATTAGGTTCTCAAGCAACTCAATCAAATTTAAATACTTTCCATCATGCAGGATCTTTACAATCGGTAGGTTCAGGTACAACTGTTGAATTATTAAATGCGACTCAATATAGAAAAAATGAATCGACAATTTTACATTTTAAAGATAAAAATCTTTCTTTTGATGATATTTTAGATCTTGAAAAGAAAATTGTAGGTATTACAGTAGGTATGATTTGTCTTAATGTTCAAATTTTAAAAACAGATAAATTTAAAAAAGAATGGTGGTATGATTTATATATAAAATATATAGATAAAAAGGAATATAAATCTAAATATTTTATGCGTTTAAAATTTGATACAAATCTTCTTTATAAATATAAAGTAACTTTGAATGACATTGCTAAAAAACTTGAAAATAATGGAAAAGTTTTATCTTGTGTGCCTAGTCCTATTAAAAATGGTATTATAGATATTTATCCAATTGAAAACCTAATTAAAGAAACATTAATTAAAAATTTAACAGATCCTGATGATAAAGATATTGAACATGGTATTAATGACAATAATTCATCATTATTATTTTTAGATATTTGTGTGAAACCTTTTTTAAATAATATATTAATTAAAGGGATTTCAAAAATTAAAAAATTAATTCCAGTTGAAACAAATGTAATGTCTATCATTAAAAGTATGCAATTAATAAATAATGATAAATGGATTGTTTGGTTAGATTTAGTAAAAATTAGAACTAGTTCTATTCCAATTTCTAAACTAATTATATTTTTAGAAGAATCAGGTTGTATTATAGAAAATAAAACAAATGAAGAATTTATAAAAAATCCTTTTGAAGAATATGAAAAAAATATAAATAAAAAATTTTTTATAACTCCTGATAATAAAGATGACAGAATTTTACTGACTATGCCTAAAGATTGGAAGATAAAAGAAAATTATAGTAATCCTATTGATTTTTTTAATGCTAGTGAAAAAAATGAAAAATTAGTTGGATTTATTGATACTTTTATTATTAAAGAAAATCATAATATTTGGGAAATGCAAATTATTGATAAATTAAATATTGAAGATATTAATTATATTATTAAAGAATTAAATAAAAATAAAATTACAGTAAAAAATAATGTTATTTTTGATAATGATATTCCGACAAGTTTAATTATTGAAATGCCTAATTACTGGGAAAAAAATAATTTCGAAACGCCGGAACAATTTTTTAAAAATTTAGTTGATAGAGAAGAAGAAAAAGCATCAGCTTTTATTAGAAATGAAAAAATAAAAGGAAATTCTTACCCTATTTATAATTATAGTTCAATTTATAAATCTTCAAAATATAACTACGCTGAATTAATAGGTAATAATTTAAAAGCATTAATATCTTTAGATTTTGTAGATTCGAAAAAAACAATAAGTAATAGTCCTCATGATATATTTCATACTTTTGGTATTGAAGCAGCAAGAAATTTTATTGCACATACTTTTTATGATATTATTTTAAATTCTGGATCATATGTCAATTATAGATATACAGATTTTGTTGCAGATTTTATGACTAGTTTAGGAAATATTAGTGCAATTACATCTAAAGGAGTTATTAAACATAATAGAGGTGCTTTAGCAGATGCAACATTTCAAGAACCTCTGACAAGGTTTATTTCTTCTTCAATTTTTGGGCCTAAGGAAAATGTTAGTTCAACTTCAGCTTCAATTTTTACAGGTGTTAGAATGAAGTTAGGTACTGGTTATTCACAATATTCTTTAGATAATAGCGTTATTGATATTTTAAAAAAAGTTGACCTTTCAAGTTTTCTTGAAGAAGAAAAATTAAAAGATTTACAAGAAGAAGAAACTTTTATACATAATGAACAAAATTTAGATTTCGGTCAAGGTGATTTGTTTGGCGATTTAAATGATATAAATTTTGATAATATTAAATTATTTTCTCAAGAATCAAGTAAAAAATCTGTACCAAAAGGTCCAATTCCAGATGTCTTTCAAACTTTATTTGTTTTACCTGAATTTTTACAAAATATTATAAATAAACATAAAAAAGTAATTTTACCAAAATTAGGTGATTTAACCATTAGTAAAATCATTGAAAATATTACAAATAATTTATCATTCAAAGAACATAATGTACCTTTTGTTGATTCAAGCTTAATCATAAATCATATTAAAGAACATTTAAAACCAATTAAAGATGAAGATTCTTTTGATGATAATTTATAATTACTAGTCCATTTCAAATAGTGGAAATAATTGGGCCAGATCTTTTTGCTCATGGATATAAAATTTTAACTAAACTGCTTATCTTTAAGAGAATATTTATATTACTTATAAATATTTAAAAATAAATTTAAATATAATTATTTTTTTTAAAAACCTGAAATATTATCTAAACTTGACTAGTAGTAATTTATTACAAAGCACCAACTTCAGCAGCAAATGCTAATGCTTGATCAGGATGCTTAGCAGCAGATGTTAATACACTTCCACCTGCTGTAGCTAATGTCCCAACAAAAGAATCATCAGATGGAGTTTGTCCGCCTTGAGTAATATTTGATGAATTTTGACCCGTATTTTGACCTGTATTTTGACTGGGTGTTGCCGCTGCAGTTAAAGCTGGAGATTGTGAAGCATACATTACAGCCATAACAATTGCACCCATAACAATTGCAATTGCAATTATAATCATTAATTCAGTGCCTAAACTTTTAATTTTTGATTCTTGTGAGACATCTGAAGAAATTTGATTGGCTACGGTTGCAGTAGCGGCGATGTCCATATTACACATTTGATTATTAACTTCTCCCTTTTGTGAAACAAGAAGATTTTGAGCTGTTGAATTCTCTACATAAACAAATACATTGTTAACTTCATTAAGAGCTGTAAAAGAACATGCGGCAGCTTGTTGTTGTGTTACTGAATTTTCAATTAATTGATTCAAACTTACTTTTTGCCCTACATTATTGAAAGATAAAGCAAGTCCAGATGGTGCACTAGCACTTTGTTGAAGCATAGAATCTAAAATACTTGCCATATTTGTATCAAATGAAGATTTCATTAAACATTGATTGTCAGACATTTTACATTCTTGTACAATTGAAATATTACCAACATCAGAATCTTTAACAATAAAAGATAAATTTTCAGCTCTATTTTCACATGAAACAATACATTCTTGTTTAGATTGCTGAATCATATTCGTATTAATTTCTTGTGTATTTCTTGTAATATTAGATTGATTACTTCCCATTTTATATAATTAAAAATAAATAAAAAATTTTTGATAAAACACAAAAAATTAAAAAAAATATTTTGAGACCATATAAGTTAAAAAATGATACTTAAAAATTTTATATTGTATAAATAATGAAGAAAAACATCTTAAACAATTACTCAAAATCTGAAGTTTTCTTTGGAACATTAGCTAGTAAGAAAAGTTTAAAAAATAAATATTTAATTATAAAAAGTTGTCGTACTTCTAAATTTATCATACACTTTATAAAAATTTAGAAGAAATTTTAAATTTTTCGTATATTTTAGATAAATATATTTGGAATAAATATATTTTGAAATAAAAAATATAAGGATTCTATAAAATTTTATAGAATCGTTATATTTAGTTATAAAATTTTAAAGACCTTATAAAAAATTTAGAGAAATATATTTAGTTACTAGTATAAAATTTTAAAGACCTTATAAAAAATTTAGAGAAATATATTTAGTTATAAAATTTTAAAGACCTTATAAAAATTTAGAAGAAATATATTTAGTTATAAAATTTTAAAGACCTTATAAAAATTTAGAAGAAATATATTTAGTTATAAAATTTTAAAGACCTTATAAAAATTTAGAAGAAATATATTTAGTTATAAAATTCTAAAGACCTTATAAAAAATTTAAAGAAATATATTTAGTTATAAAATTCTAAAGACCTTATAAAAATTTAGAAGAAATATATTTGGTTATAAAATTCTAAAGACCTCATAAAAATTTAGAAGAAATATATTTAGTTATAAAATTCTAAAGATATTATAAATTTTTTAGAAGAAATATATTTATTTATAAAATTCTAAAGACCTTATAAAAATTTAGAACAAATATATTTATTTATAAAATTCTAAAGACATTATAAAAATTTAGAGAAATATATTTAGTTATAAAATTCTAAAGACCTTATAAATTTTTTAGAAGAAATATATTTAGTTATAAAATTCTAAAGACCTTATAAATTTTTTAGAAGAAATATATTTAGTTATAAAATTCTAAAGAACTTATAAAAATTTAGAAGAAATATATTTGGTTATAAAATTCTAAAGAACTTATAAAAATTTAGAAGAAATATATTTAGTTATAAAATTCCAAAGACCTTATAAAAAATTTAGAGAAATATATTTATTTATAAAATTCTAAAGACCTTATAAAAATTTAGAAATATATATATTTAGTTATAAAATTCTAAAGAACTTATAAATTTTTTAGAAATATATATATATTTAGTTATAAAATTCTAAAGAACTTATAAATTTTTTAGAAGAAATATATTTAGTTATAAAATTCTAAAGACCTTATAAAAATTTAGAAGAAATATATTTATTTATAAAATTCTAAAGACCTTATAAAAATTTAGAGAAATATATTTAGTTATAAAATTCTAAAGACCTTATAAATTTTTTAGAAGAAATATATTTAGTTATAGACATTATAAAAATTTAGAAGAAATATATTTAGTTATAGACCTTATAAAAATTTAGAAGAAATATATTTGGTTATAAAATTCTAAAGACCTTATAAAAATTTAGAAGAAATATATTTAGTTATAGACCTTATAAAAATTTAGAAGAAATATATTTAGTTATAAAATTCTAAAGACCTTATAAAAATTTAGAAAAAATATATTTAGTTATAAAATTCTAAAGAACTTACTAGTCCAGTTCAAATAAATTGGTCCAGATCTTTTTCTTCACTTTTTTAACCATATAAATTTTTAATTAAAAACCCTTATCCTTAAGTAATATTTTATATGTCTTTTAAACACTTCTACTTATATTTATATATAAATAAATTTTTTCTCAAAACCCAATTTATCTGAACTGGACTAGTATAAAAATTTAGAAGAAATATACTACTCCGTTTCAGATAAATCTGTGATTCAAAAAATAAATTTTTATATGAATAATTAAGTATAAAAATTAAATCTTTACTTATAAAATAATTTTATATGAATAATTACGTGAAGTAAAAATGAATTACCGATTTATCTGAAACTGAGTAGTATTTATTTATAAAATTCTAAAGACCTTATAAAAATTTAGAAGAAATATATTTGGTTATAAAATTATAAAGACCTCATAAAAATTTAGAAGAAATATATTTAGTTATAAAATTATAAAGACCTCATAAAAATTTAGAAGAAATATATTTAGTTATAAAATTCTAAAGATATTATAAATTTTTTAGAAGAAATATATTTATTTATAAAATTCTAAAGACCTTATAAAAATTTGTTAGAGACATATATTTTGTTCTAAAATTCTAAAGACCTTATAAAAATTTGTTAGAGACATATATTTTGTTCTAAAATTCTAAAGACCTTATAAAAAATTTAGAAGAAATATATTTAGTTATAAAATTATAAAGACCTTATAAAAAATTTAGAAGAAATATATTTAGTTATAAAATTCTAAAGACCTTATAAATTTTTTAGGGATTTTTAAAGAATTTATGAAATTTTAGAAGAAATATATTTGGATATAAAAAATATATTTGGATGTAAAAATTTGTTTGACTTTTAAAGAGATTCTAAAAATTTAAAAAATATATACTAGTCCAGTTCAAATAAATTGGGCCAGATCTTTTTATTCACTTTTAAAACCATATAAAATTTTAAGTAAAATCTATATTTTTAAGTGATATAAATAATCACTTAAAAATTTTAAATATAAATTTACATATACTTAATTTTTTTTTGAAAACCCAATTTATCTGAACTGGACTAGTATTTTTTTAACTTCTAAAGAAATATATTTTTTATAAAAATTTTAAACTGCTCATACATTTTATAAGAATTTATAAAATTTACAAGAAATATATTATTTTATAAAAATTCTAAAGACACTACTACTCCGTTTCAGATCAATGACGAACCTAAAGGCACCATTTTCTTGGTTCCTTCGGTAATTCATTTTTAGATCACACAAATATACATATAAAATTATTTTAATTCAATAATTTTATATATTAACTTATAAGTAAGTATTTAATATATTAACTTAAATATTCATATAAATATTTATGTGCGCCCTGGTGCACACGGGAACCAAATGGTTCTTTATTTTTTGAATCACCGAAGGAACCAAGAAAATGGTGCCTTTAGGTTCGTCATTTATTTGAAACGGAGTAGCATAAAAAATTAAAGGATATATTCTCACACATTTGTTATTAAAAATTTATATAGCTTATAAACATATATTATAACATTAAAAAATTAGACATTAAAAAATTAGAACTGATCCTACATACTATAAATAAGTTTTTTTAATTTGTTGAATACTTAATCAAAAAACATAAAAAACTTATTTTTAATCACTTATTTTTTTCACTTATTTTTTTGAAAGAGTTTTGAAACTTTTTTATTTTTCAGAAAGAAATATTTTTGGTGATAACCACTCAAATCTAAAAACGTAAAAAAGTTCTTATTGTAATTTTATTTTTTAAAATTTTCAGTGAGAGTAAGTTAGAACTTTTTTTCCTAACTAAATTTATACTTTAAAAATAGTTCAGTGAAGATGAGTGAAGACAAAAAGTTCTTATTGTAATTTTGAAAATTTTGATTTTCAAAATTTTTAGTGAGAGTAAGTTAGAATATTTTATCTTCACTAAATTTATACTCAAAATATTATTAAGTGAGAATGAGTGAAGATAAAATGTTCTTATTGTAATTTCTTTTTTTGGAATTTTCAAATTTTTTAGTGACAGTAAGTTAGAGTTTATTTTCTTAACTAAATTTATACTCAAAATATTATTCAGTGAAGATGAGTGAAGATAAAAAGTTCTTATTGTAATTTCGTTTTTGCTCCAAAAATAAATTTTGCATAAGAAGAAAAAAATCCTTGAATTTTCATGATCAAACTTTAAGTGGTATCACTCAAAAAAATTAAAGTTCTTATTGTAATTTTAATTTTTAAGAAATTTAAGTGAGTTTTAGTTAAAAAATTTTATTATAACTAAAACTCACTTAAAAATATATTTTATAGAAGATAATAACTAAATGTGATTTTACTTTTTATAAATTACAAAGATTAAAAAAAAAATTTGAAACATAAACCATAAAAATACATTTCTTTTAATTTATAAAAGATATATTATTTTAAAAATATGTTTATATTATTTGAAACATTTTATAAACTTTTGTGAATATATTTAAAAAATTATACTTCTCCGTCCCAGATAAAAAAAAACATTTTTTTTAAAAGTCATATAAAAATAGATATAAATTTTTTAAGTTGGATAAATTAATCTGGGACGGAGTAGTAAGCAATATAAATAATTTATAAAATTTTAAAAGAGATATATTATTTTAAAAATGTGCTTATAATTTTGTAAAATTTTGTGAATATATTTAAAAAATTATAAGCAATATAAGCACATTTTTTAAAAATTAGGGTAAATGTATATAAAAATATATATTTACATAAAATTTTATAAATTATTTAAAAGAGATATATTATTTTAAAAATGTGCTTATATTTTTTGGAATATTTTATAAACTTTTGTGAATATATTTAAAAAATTATAAGAAATATATACATTTTATAAAAAATTAGGCTAAATGTATATTGTCTATAAAAATATATATTTTCGTGAAATTTTATAAATTATTTAGAAGAGTTTTATAAATAATTAGAAGAGATATATTATTTTAAAAATTCGCTTATATTTTTTGGAACATTTTATAAACTTTTGTGACTATATTTAAAAAATTATAAGAAATATATACTTCTCCGTCCCAAATAAAAAAGAACAATTTTTTTAAAAGTCATATAAATATACATATAACTTTTTCAAGTTGGATAAATTAATCTGGGACGGAGTAGTACATTTTATAAAAAATTAGGCTAAATGTATATTGTATATAAAAATATATATTTACATAAAATTTTATAAATTATTTAAAAGAGTTTTATAAAATTTTAAAAGAGATATATTATTTAAAAAATGTGCTTATATTATTTGGAACATTTTATAAACTTTTGTGATTATATTTAAAAAATTATAAGTAATATATACAGTTTATAAAAAATTAGGCTAAATGTATATTGTCTATAAAAATATATATTTTCGTGAAATTTTATAAATTATTTAGAAGAGTTTTATAAAAAATTAGAAGATATATATTTTTTTAAAAATTTGCTTATATTTTTTGGAACATTTTATAAACTTTTGTGACTATATTTAAAAAATTATAAGCAATATATACAGTTTATAAAAAATTAGGTTAAATGTATATTGTCTATAAAAATATATATTTTCATAAAATTTTATAAATTATTTAGAAGAGTTTTATAAAAAATTAGAAGATATATATTATTTTAAAAATGTGCTTATATTTTTTTGAACATTTTATAAACTTTTGTGACTATATTTAAAAAATTATAAGCAATATATACTTTTTATAAAAAATTAGGGTAAATGTATATTGTATATAAAATAATATATTTTCATAAAATTTTATAAAAGAGATATATTATTTTAAAAATTTGCTTATATTTTTTGGAACATTTTATAAACTTTTGTGACTATATTTAAAAAATTATAAGCAATATATACTTTTTATAAAAAATTAGGCTAAATGTATATTGTCTATAAAAATATATTTTCATAAAATTTTATAAATTATTTAAAAGAGTTTTATAAAATTTTAAAAGAGATATATTATTTAAAAAATGTGCTTATATTTTTTGGAACATTTTATAAACTTTTGTGACTATATTTAAAAAATTATAAGCAATATATACAGTTTATAAAAAATTAGGTTAAATGTATATTGTCTATAAAAATATACTACTCCGTCCCAGATTAATTTATCCAACTTAAAAAAGTTATATGTATATTTATATGACTTTTAAAAAAATTGTTCTTTTTTATTTGGGACGGAGAAGTATATTTTCATAAAATTTTATAAATTATTTAGAAGAGTTTTATAAAAAATTAGAAGATATATATTATTTTAAAATGTGCTTATATTTTTTGGAACATTTTATAAACTTTTGTGACTATATTTAAAAAATTATAAGCAATATATACTTTTTATAAAAAATTAGGGTAAATGTATATTGTCTATAAAAATATATTTTCATAAAATTTTACAACTCCGTCCCAGATAAAAAAGAACATTTTTTTATAAACTCATATAAAAATATATATAATTTCTTTAACTTGGATAAATTAATCTGGGACGGAGTTGTATAAATTATTTAAAAGAGTTTTATAAAATTTTAAAAGATATATATTATTTAAAAAATGTGCTTATATTTTTTGGAACATTTTATAAACTTTTGTGACTATATTTAAAAAATTATAAGCAATATATACAGTTTATAAAAAATTAGGTTAAATGTATATTGTCTATAAAAATATATATTTTCATAAAATTTATAAATTATTTAGAAGAGTTTTATAAAAAATTAGAAGATATATATTTTTTTTAAAATGTGCTTATATTTTTTGGAACATTTTATAAACTTTTGTGACTATATTTAAAAAATTATAAGAAATATAAAATTTTATAAAAAATTAGGGTAAATGTATATTGTATATAAAAATATATATTTTCATAAAATTTTATAAATTATTTAAAAGAGTTTTATAAAATTTTAAAAGAGATATATTATTTAAAAAATCTTTTTATATTATTTGGAACATTTTATAAACTTTTGTGACTATATTTAAAAAATTATAAGTAATATATACTTTTTATAAAAAATTAGGTTAAATGTATATTGTTTATAAAAATTTGCTTATATTATTTGGAAAATTTTCTAAACTTTTGTGAATATATTTAAAAAATATAAGCAATATATACTACTCCGTTTCACATAAATTGGTAATTCAAAAAAAAAGAACCATTTGGTTCCAGTGTGCACCAGGGCGCACATAAATATTTATATCAATAAATTGACGTAATAAGTATTAAATGTATTACGTCAATACAGTAATATATAAAATTAGTTAATTAAAAATATTTTATATGAATAAATGAGTGAACTAAAAATAAATTACCGAAGGAACCTTTAGGTGCGTCATTGATCTGAAACGGAGTACTTCTCCGTTTCAGATAAAAAAGAACATTTTTTTTAAAACTCATATAAAAATAAATATAATTTTTTTAAGTTGGATAAATTAATCTGTGACGGAGTAGTAGTAAAGTTTATAAAAAATTAGGTTAAATGTAAATTTTTTATAAAAATATATATTTTCATAAAAAATTTACAACTCCGTCCCAAATAAAAAAGAACATTTTTTTCATTAATCACTTAAATATAAATATAAATTTTTTAAGTTGGATAAATTAATCTGGGACGGAGAAGTAATAATCTTTATATATAATAATTTATATCTAAAAATTTTTTTATTGTGTTACAACTTTTTCCATTCTCTTTCCCATATTTCTAAAATTTCAGTATCAGAATAGTTATTTTTAAAGCAATTTAAAATTCTTGAAATAAAACCAAAATATTCCAAATTTTTCTTAGAAGCTTTTTCTTTACAACATTTACAAGTAATTTCAATTTTGTGTTGATAAAACCAATCAACATATTCCTTCATAAGTTTTCTACATTTTTTTCTTATTTCTGAAATTGATAATTTATCACCAAAATATTTTTCAATTCTGGATGTGTAATCTTGACAAATAGCCCCTTGAAAAAGTATTTCAAATGTTTTTGGTGTGAAGTCTTCAAATTTATTTTCCATTTTTATATTATTTTATAAAAAATAATTAAAAAAATATTTTATTAATTGGTTCTTTGTATTTTTATATAAAAACTTGCCTCGTGCAAAAGAACCTTTAGTCAATATCAGTAATATATTTCAGACTTTTTTAAAATTAAGGAACAATACAGCTGTAACTTTTTTTGTACGACTCCGTCCCAGATAAAAAAGAACATTTTTTTTTAAAGTCATATAAAAATAGATATAAATTTTTTAAGTTGGATAAATTAATCTGGGATGGAGTAGTATGTACCGATGCGACCTGACACAATACTAGTCCATTTCAGATCAATATGCAATTCATTTTTTAAATTTGAATAAATTTAAAAAAATGTCAGTTAAAAAATCTCTGAAGAAATGAATGTAAAAACATTGTTAAATGATTATATTAAACAAGCAAATTATTTAAACCATAATTATAATAATGAAAACATAAATATTAATGAAGAAATAGATAAACTTTATTCTATCGAATATGAACTTGGTAATTTAATCGCTAAAATTAAATATCCAAATAATTATATAGTTGAACCACAAGGAGGGTGTGAAAAATATGACTTTCGAATATTTATTCATATTGATTGTAAAAATTATTCTTATAAAATAAAAGAATTTAATTTCGAAGAACAAGAAGAAGCTTCAAAATTTCATAGTCAAGCTCAAAAAAATGATTATATTACAGGAGAAAATATATTTGGTTCACCTCTTATTGTCAGATTTTTATATGAAAGTAAATAAATACTTCTCCGTCTCAAATATAATAGTGTGCGGCTATCCAACTTTTTTAAAAGTCACACTAACTACACATATTTTTTTTCAATCTGTCAGATAATATTTTGCTGAACTATCTGGGACGGAATCGTACATTATTTTTTTTCTAAAATTTTAGAAAAAATTGGGTTTTAAATTTCTAATGTACTTCAAAATTTTATAAATCCTTTAAAATTTTTTTAATAATATATAATCTTGTCTTCTTCGCAAAATAATTTATAAACTTATACTACTCCGTTTCAGATAAATCAGGAGAACCTTCAGGCTCTCTGTGATTCAAAAAATAAGGAAACAAATGGTGGGACTGTTCTTTATTTATATTTATATGTCTTTTTAAAAAAATGTTCTTTTTGAGCCTACATTTGGGACGAAGAAGTATTACAAATATAACTCTTCAAAAAAAATAAAAAGTTTTCTAAAAATCTTTTTTTACTAATAATTACTAGTTCAGTTCAAATAGTCGGAGTAATTGAGCCAGATCTTTTTTTTCACTTTTAAAACAATATTAAATTTTAAGTAAAACCTATATTTTTTAAGTGAGTATTTATATCACTTAAAAAATATTTAAACATAAATTTACATATACCGGTTTTTGAAAACCTGACATAATTATAGGAATCCTAAAGGATTCTCCTGAACTGGACTAGTAAATGTATTATAAAAATATGAATTCTTTTTTTTTATTTTATTAAATCAAAATGTTTTTCAGAGACGCTATGAAAATTGGAATTTTTTCAGCTACCATTAAGGGAATAAGTAGAGAAAAATTGAAAATGCAAATTAAAGAATTGGAAGATGAATTTATAGAATATCATCCTAGTATAGAATACATACTATCTAAGTATGATAAATATTCTTCAAATTTTGATGATGAAGAGTTAGTATTTGAAATTAAACAGAGATTAATTAAAAATCTTAACTTAGTTTCAAACACAATTATAATGGAACCAATAAATACAAAAATTGATTTTGTAGAATTAGAAAAGAAAGCTCCTTCATTTATCTATATTCTTCGTTGTGAACAAGATAAAATATATGTAGGAAAAACTAAAAATGTAAACTTAAGATTTGAGCAACATATGAATGGTTTTGGTTCTACGTTTACGTCTAAATATAAACCGATTTCTATAATTGAAACTCATGTTGAAATGAATGAATTCGATGAAGATAATTATGTTAAGCTATATATGAAACAATATGGTATAGATAATATTCGTGGTGGCAGTTATTCGAATCTATCTTTGACATCATCTCAAATTGAAGTACTAAATCTCGAATTGAATCATTCAGATAACAAATGTTTTAAATGTAATAATACAGGACATTATAGTAATTCATGTTTAATTGAAAAAAATAACATTTTAAAAACATATCTTATAACTTTTACTTTATTTGAAGAAGGTAAAAATATTAATGAAATATGTACTATAAGAAATTTTGAAAAAATAACTATTGAAAACCATGTTACTGAGTTACTAAGAAATAAATACTATATTAAATTTTCATTAATTGAGTATTCGACATCTATAAGAAATCTTGTTGGTGAAATTATAAAAGAAATGGGTGATAATATTAATTACCTGAAACCTATTAGAGAGTTATGTATTTCTAAAGGTTACAAGGATATTACATATGCACATATTAAGTATACTTTGGCCCTTGATTTTTAATTATATACTACTACTCCATGTCAAATAATATTTTGTTGAACTAGGCAGAACCAAATCGTTCCTAAAAAATTTATGTGTAAATGGACTTCGTTTTTCTTTCACAAAAAAATGAAACACCGATTAGTCCCTGATCCAGACTAATATAAAACGTAGTATTATAAAATAGAATTAGTTTAATCCTGCTTAAAAAAAACATTTCTATTAAAATAAGTACTACTCCGTTTCAAATAATATGTCAGTAATTCAAAAAAAAAGAACAGTCCCACCATATGGTTCCCGTGTGCACCAGGGCGCACATAAATATTTATATGATTAAATTAGTATAAATATTTAATAAATGCTTAAATAACAATATATAAAATTAGTGAATTAAAAGTAGGCGACCTAATTTTATATGTATATTTGTAAGATCTAAAAATGAATCACCGATTAGTCCCACGATATGAAACGGAGTAGTATATGTATGTGTGTGTTCCACATTTTATTCTTAAAAAAAAATTTTATTTTAAAAATTTATAATATGTACTTCTCCGTCCCAAATGTAGTATCAAAAAAGAACAATTTTTTTAAAAGTCATATACATATAACTTTTTCAATGTTTCAGATAATATGTCAATCTGGGACGGAGTAGTATTATAAATTTGTATTTTAATTATTTTATCCAATCAATATAAATTATCAATTTGAATCATATGCTGTTAATTTCTTAAGATTTTGATTTTTAGAAGTTATGTACGACTCAGTCCCAGATTAATTTATCTAACTTAAAAAATTTATATATATTTTTATATGACTTTTAAAAAAAATGTTCTTTTTTATCTGGGACGGAGAAGTATTTTATATTTTAATTTTTTTTGCCATTATAAATTGTAAGTACAGCCACTCTTGAAAAAAAATAAAAAGTTTTCTAAAATTTTTTTTACTAATAATTACTAGTCCAGTTCAAATATTCTTCTGACTCAGATTCTTCATTAAATTCAGTTTCAAGATCTTCTATATCAAGCTTTAAAATATCTTTAAATTTGTGTTTCTTTAGAATTTTACCAGAATTTGTTTCAAATGTAATTAAATTAGTATCAAAATTTACTTCATATATAAATTGAACATCATCTCTTCTATAATCAGAATAATACATTTTTTTTCCATAAACGAATTTAATAAAAGAAGTATATTGATCTTCTATCGCTTTTTCTTCATATTTGTGTCTTTTTTCAGACTCAAAATTATCCAAACATTTTTTATTAATATTTTCAAAACATTTTTTTAAATTTTTACCATGCCTTAAAATTAAAATATACATTTCACGTGTTAAATCTTGATATAGAAGATAAGCATCAAATTGTACATAAATAAAATAAGCTACACCATTAATAACAAATCCATAAGTTCCGTGAGTTCCCATTTTTAGTTGGAAAGAAAATAAAATTATTTCAAATTTTAAAATAAAAATATTATATAATTCTTTTAAATTTACATAAAACTGTAAATAATGTATTTTTTTATCATTTTTTTCGGAAATAAACTTTTTATGAAACTTCTATAAATTAATTTTAAATAAATACTATTTAAAATTTTTACAACATCATCTGCTACTATCTTAAAATAAATCTAAACCATAAATTTTTTGATCAATACCAACTTTTTTTTTCAAGTGATTTATTACTTTGTCTCTAAGATCAATTGTACACTCATAATCATCTTTTTTACCAGTTATGTCATTTAAAGCAAAAACAATTTCCGATGAACTATCCCATGAAAATACAACAGCAGTAATACATATTTTATATTTATCTATAATTGTTTTATTTAATTTATTAATGTAATTAATTAAATAAAACAATTTATCAACATCTTCACGATCAAAAACACTAAATCCTATCATTTGAAAATTTTTGCCAGAAAATTTTTTAATAAGATCATCTGTATATTTTTGGTCAATATTATGTAATTCAAAAACTTTTTTGATAGTTTTAAAAATATTTTTCTTAGAATCAAATAATTTGATATCAGAATTTTTGAGATCTGCAATAATTTTAAAAATTTTATAAATACTTTCGTCTTCCAAAAAATAATCAATAATTTGTTTGTCCGTCATTTTTATAATAGAAATAAAATTAAAAAAAATTCATTTTTTACAAATTACAAAAACATATAAAACTTCTGACACATTAAAAAATTTAAATAATACTATTCGAGTTCATATGGTCGGAGTAATTTATCCATATATTTTTTACAACTCTGTCGCATATTTCTCTAGATAAAAAGTCTTTAAATTTCTCCATTACTTTTATCAGGAATTATTCTTATTGATTCTTGATTAATTACAACTACTTCAGCTTTTTGAAGATGAAAAAAAGAACTATTTAAAATATCAGAATAATCAAAAATTAATTCTTCATCTTTTTTATCATTTATAGTTTTAATTCCAAATTTCAAAAACATATTATTATTATTAAAAATAGTTATTTTAGGATAAATTTTAAATTTTAAATTTTTTGATGTTAGAAAAAAGTGTCGAATAATTCCGAAATTTAAATTTCCAGTAAGCTTTAAACTAATATAATCTTGTGATGATTTACGAATTATACCTAATTTTTCAAAATTATCAGAAATAATTTCATTATTTCTTTTTTCAATAATATTTTCATTCACATATAATTCTATTTCTTCAGTATTGAAATGTTTTTTTGAAATCTTTATATTAATTGAAATAAACTTGAAATTTTCTATAAAAACAGTTTCAGGATAAATCTCTGATTCATTCTTATAAAAAATTTCACCATTATTAAGACACATTTTATAAAGGTTTTTAATTTTAGAAATATTATGTTTAACCTCTACTGTAATATTAATATTCTCAAAAGAAATATCTTCTATCTTTGTAATTTTCTCCTTTAAAAATAAACATGACTTAGAATTAGTTAAATCCTCCTTGAAAAAAACATTTCTATTAAAATAAGTGTATGTATGTCTGTTTCCCATTTTATTTTGAATAAATTTTTTTTATTTTTCATTTTTTTTAATATTTTTATTCGAAAATAAAAATATTTACTTCTCCGTCCCAAATAAAAAAGAACATTTTTTTATAAACCCGTATTAAAATGCATATAACTTTTTAAACTTGGATAAATTAATCTGGGACGGAGTAGTATGTGTGTTTCCCATTTTATTTTTCATTAATCAATTAAATATAGATATAAATTTATTCAACTTGAAAAATTAATCTGTCACGGAGTAGTATAATTATTAAATATATTACTCCGTCCCAGATTAATTTATCCAACTTAAAAAATTTATATATATTTTTATATGAGTTTATAAAAAAATGTTCTTTTTTATCTGGGACGGAGAAGTATTACGTCAAAATATTAACACATAAAATTACTTAATAATAACAATTTTATATGAGTGATATAAAAATGAATTACCGATTGTTCTGAAACGGAGTAGTAAAATTTATTTTTTTTTATTATAAATTGTAACTACATCCACGTCTGAATCTTTATCTGAGTCTAAGTATGAATTGTCATCATCTTCATCTGAAGACTCAGATTCTTCATTAAATTTAGTTTCAAGATCTTCCACATCAAGATTCAAAATATCTTTAAATTTATGTTTTTTTAAAATTTTTACACCTGAGTTTTCAAAAGTAATTAAATTAGTCTCAAAATTTACTTTATATATAAATTGAATATCATCATTTCTGTAATCAGAATAATACATTTTTTTACCATAAACGTATTTAATAAAAGAAGTGTATTTATCTTCTATCACTTTTTCTTCATATTTCTGTCTTTTCTCAGAGTTAAAATTATTTAAAGATTTTTTATTAATATTTTCAAAACATTTTTTTAAATTTTCACCATGTCTCAAAATTAAAATATACATTTCACGTGTTAAATCTCTACTACTCTGTTTCAAATAAATCGGCAATTCAAAAAATAATTTTTGATATGAATAAATTGACGTAATAAGTATTAAATCTTTACTTATAAGTTGATATATAAAATTAGTGAATTAAAATAATTTTATATGGATAATTGACTGATCTAAAAATGAATAACCGAAGGAACCTTTAGGTTCCCGCGAACCGGATGGTTCGTCATTGATCTGAAACGGAGTATTATATAAATTATAAGCATCAAATTGTACATAGATAAAATAAGCTACTTCTCCGTCCCAAATGTAGGCTCAAAAAAGAACAATTTTTTTAAAAGTCATATACATATAACTTTTTCAATGTGTCAGATAAATTAATCTGGGAAGGAGTAGTGCACCATTAATAACAAATCCATAAGTTCCGTGAGTTCCCATTTTTAGTTGATAAAAAAAATACAACTCAGTTTCAGATCAATTTACACAAGTTGAAAAAAATTATATGTATTTATATGTGATTTATTTTCAGGTACTTCTCCGTCCCAAATAAAAATATCCAACTTTTTTAAAAGTCATATAAATATACATATAACTTTTTCAAGTTGGATAAATTTATCTGGGACGGAGTCGTAGGTTTTTTGAAAGTCATATAAAAATATATACTTCTCCGTCCCAAATGTAGGCTCAAAAAAGAACATTTTTTTTTTAAGTCATATACATATAAATTTTTTAATGTGTCAGATAAATTAATCTGGGAAGAAGTAGTATAACTTTTTTAAGTTGTCTTGACATATTATCTGGGACGGAGTAATAATATTTATTTATAATTTTTACGTTATCAATAATACCTTAAAATAAATCTAAACCATAAACCTTTTCATCGTTATCAACTTCTTTTTTTAAGTAATTTTCTACTTTATCTCTAAGATCAATTTCATACTCATAGTTATCCTGTTCATCAGTTATATCTTCAACTGCAAAAACAATACAAGATGGACTATCCCATACAAATGCAAGTGCAGTAAGACATATTTTATATTTATCCATTATTTGATCACTTAATTTATGGATACAATCAATTAAAAGGAATAATTTATGAACATCTTCACGATCAAAAACACTAAAGCCTATCATTTCAAAACCATCATAAGATATTTTTTTAATTCTATAATCTGTATTTTTTTGTTTAATACCATGCGATTTAAAAATATTTTTGATAGTTTTTAAAATTTTTCCTTTAGAACTAAAAGATTTAATATCAGTGTTATTAAAATCTGCAATAATTTGAAAAATTTGATATAATTCTTCATCTTGTGAAATATAACTAATGATTTGTCTGTCCAACATTTTTTAATTACAATTAAAAAATAAAAATTTTTTTTTTAATTAAATACTAGTTCAGTTCAAATAGTCCCACAATATGTCAGGTTTTGAGAAAAATTTTATTTATATGTAAATATAACTAGACTTGTTTAAAAGACATATAAAATATTAATTAAGGATAAGCTTTTTAATTAAAAATTTATATGGTTAAAAAAGTGAAGAAAAAGATCTGGCCTGACATATTGTGGGACTATCTGAACTGGACTAGTACAACTTTATCGCGTTTTAATTTACCTAACTTTTTCCGAATAAACTTTTTGAAAATTAATATGTCAGGATATATGTTTAATTATTTATAATTCATATAAACTTATTTTTTTAAATTTTATATGAAAAAAATAAGAGATAAAATCTCAATTATATTTATATTTAATTCATACTAGTCCATTTCAAATAGTAGGCTCAATCTGGACTTCCTTATATTTTGAATCACCAATTTATCTGAAACTTAGTACTAAAAACTTTGATTTTAAAAAAATTTTTATTAGTTTAATTTTTTTAATTCTAATTAAAAAAATGGATATTTTAGACTTTTTAGAAAAAAACAATATACTTCTTATAGCACATCCAGCTGGTGTGGATTCTGCTTCTTTATGTACAGTTTTTTCAGAATATATTAGTAAAGAATACAATGATGTGTATATAATTACTTGGGATGATACAAATACAAAAAAAATTTTAAATGTTGATGATACAACAAAAATTGTGAATTATGAAACTTTTGTTACAAATATTAGATATAAAAGAGATTGTATTTTTATTTTTGATAATTTAAATAATTTATTACCTCTAGTTGAAGATTTGAAATCTATCCTATTTTATAACAAAATAATTATTCTTTTTACTTTAGGTGTTTACAAAGATAATATTTTAGCTCTTGAGTATGTCTATCCTAAAGCCACTGTAGTATTTGCTAAATTTTGTGATTATGGGTTTTCTATTCTATTTGAACTTTTCGAATCTAATATGTCACCTGAACAAACTGTTTCTTATTTAGAAGTTTCTTTAGAAGAATCAGAAATAGAAAAAAATAAATTACAAGAAGATGATTTTTTAGAACTAAATAAAAAAGAAGTTAATATTCAAACAAGATGTAATATTTTTTTTCCAGAAAATCAAGGCAACAATCAATTGAGTAAAATTATGAAAAATAATAATATTTTAATAAATAAAAATATGTTTAATCCTTTAGAATTAAAAAATTATTCTTCTAAATTTCCTCAATTATTACAATTTATTATTTTAAATAAAGATAAAAGACACTTTATTTTTACAAGATTTAAAAATGAATACGGCTTGCAATTCTTATCCGGATTATTTAAGAGTAATGGTTTCGATATTTATGTAATGGAAAAAGAAGATGAATATAAAAGTATGTTAAACACAATTGACCGTTTTAATGAAGATATTCAAGCCCCTAGAATTTTTCTAACTAATTCAATTTTAAAAACACCTAATGTTCCATTACAAATTAACCATTTACATATGATTGATGGCAGCTTAAGAAATACTTTACATTTTATAGATAAATTATATAAATATAAAAATTATATTACAACTAAAACTACAGAACCAAATATTTTAGAAGCACCAAAATTAACAGTAAATAATTATGTTGCTTTTACATTTAATAATAAAATAACAATAGATGCAATAGAATATCAGAAAGAAGAAAAAATTTTAGAAGAACAATTGGAATATTATTCTAGTATGGCAAATAATTTGAAACATATTGTTTTAGAAGGGGCACAATTTAAGATAAAAATATAATAGCCTTTTTTTTTAGCAAATCTTATAGGATTTATAGTAGCTTCTTAAAAAGTAGGTTTATTTCATTAAAAAATTTTTAAAGTTTTGTTTATAAAAAAAAATATTTAGTTATAAAAATTTATAGAGAAATATATTTCATTAGAAATAATTTAAAAAAATATAAAAAAAAATATTTAGTTATAAAAATTTATAGATAAATATATTTCATTAGAAATAAAGAGTTAAAAAAAAATTTAGAAAAAAAATATTTAGTTATAAAAATTTATAGATAAATATATTTTATTAGAAATAATTTAAAAGAGTTAAAAAAAAATAGTTAAAAAAAAATTTAGAAAAAATATATTTAGTTATAAAAATTTATAGATAAATATATTTCATTAGAAATAATTTAAAAGAGTTTAAAAAAAAAATTATAAAGAAATATATTTTATTGGAAAAATTAAGGAGTTAGAAATAATTTAGAAGAAATATATTTAATTAAAGAAATTTAAAAAGAGTTAAAAAAAAATTATTGAGAAATATATTTCATTAAAAAATTCTAAAGTGCACCTTCCTCTACAGTTTATTAAAAATTCGGAAGATATATATTTAGTTATACAATTATAGAGAGTTTACAAAAAATTTAGAAGATATATATTTGCTTATAAAAAGTATGGTCATTTGTACGACTCCGTCCCAGATTAATTTATCCAATCTGTCAAAAAAGTTATATTTATATTTATATGACTTTTAAAAAAATTGTTCTTTTTTATTTGGGACGGAGAAGTAATAGTCTATATGATATAAATTGCTTATATCATATAAAATAACTTTTTTTATAATTTTTATATGAATTAAATTTTGTTTTCGAGACAACAACAAAAATTAAACTTAACTAGTAAAAAAATATATTATCTTATAAAAGTTTATAGAAGAGTTTATAAAATTCTAGAAAATTAATATGTGAGCATATTTTTTTATAAAAGTTTATATTTTTTATAAAAATTATTTATAAAAAAATGTACTACTCCGTTTCAGATAAATAGGTAATTCAAAAAATAGATTTTTATATGAATAAATAAGTATAATTATTAAATATATACTTATACAGTAATATATAAAATTAGCGAATTAAAATAATTTTATATGTATATTTGTGTGATCTAAAAATGAATCACCGATTGATTTGAAACGGAGTAGTATTATTTACAAATAATATATTTTTTTATAAGATTGTTTCAATTTGTTATCCATACAATATATAAATTTTTTACCCATACAATTCAATTAATTCTTTAGAAGAACCTGGTACATAACAACATTCACCTATAACAAGTAAATTTTCTCTATTCTGATTAATTACTTCTTGTAAAACTCTATGAGATATTTTTGTTTTTTCCTCTTCAATTAATGCATTTGTAAAATCTAATTTTATGAAATATAAATATAAATGAGTACTATCTAAGATACTATTTAAAATATCTAAACAATCATTACATTCTTTATATAAACCATATTTAAGAAATTTAAACATTGAATTATGATCTCCAATTTCTTGAAAATGCGCAGCAATTTGTATAATTACAGGATAGTATTTTAATGTTAGAGCATTAATTAAATATTCTAGATTTCCTTGTTTATTAATTTCTGTTTCTATCGAATATAAATTAGAATATGCTTGAGGACTTCCAAATTCACTAGCTTTTTTCCAATGTTCAATAGCTTTAATATAATTTTTTCTTTCATGATAAAAGGCTCCGAGTCTAAGATTACCTTTTTTAGGATCAAGTTTATTTAATTTAAACTAAATACACAAATAAAGATTTTCATTTTCTTGAGATGGTGTTTTCATATATTCAATATCATAATAAATAGACAAACTATTTACTATTTCTAAATTTGTTAAATCATAATTTTTCAGATTAAGTTTTTTATTCTCATTAAAAATTTGTTTTTCAAAAAAAGTTAAAGGTCTGTGATCATAATTTAGTTTAATATTTAAATCTTGAAGATTTTCAATCATTTTTAATTTTTAGAAAATTTTTAAATAATTCAATTTTTTGAGTTAATTATATATTTATCACTAAAAATTGAATTTTCGAAACAAGAACACATTTTTTTATAATCCTTCTAATTTCTCTAGAACAGTATATATTTTTCTAATTTTTCTAGAAGAATATATTTTTTTATAATGTTGGCGTACTTTCTAATTTCTCTAAAAGAATATTTTTTATAATGTTAGTGTAATTTTTAGTTTCTCTAGAAGAATATTTTTTTTATAATGTTGGCGTATATTTTAATTTCTCTAAAAGAATATTTTTGATTGTAATTTTTTTTTCTAGAATTTATATTTTTCAATAAATATGAATTATTTTTACATTTTATTTAAAAATATAAAATATGGTTAAATTTCGCATTATGTCAGATTTACATTTAGAATTTTATAAAAGACCAATTAAATTATTAAATCAAATAAAATTTACAGAAGATGATATTAATACATATCTTATTCTCGCAGGTGATATTGGAATACCTATTAAAAGAATAAGTGACAAAAGAAAAAAGTTTTTTTCTGTAAAAAAAATAAATCAAAATTATGTTGAATTTTTAACTTTAATCAGACAAAAATTTAAAGGAGTTATTATGATTATAGGTAATCATGAGTACTATAAGTGTTTGGAATCTGGATTAAGTATGTATCAAATAGATGAAATTATTAGAGACATTTGTTTGGATTTAGATATTATTTTTTTACAGAAGGAATTTGTTCAAATAGAAGATATTAAAATTTATGGATGTACTCTTTTTAGTGATATTTCACGAGAAGATTCTTTGATAATGAATGATTATAATTATATAACAAATAATTATCAAGAAACGAGAAAAATATTTAAAGACCATTTTAATTGGTTAAAAACTATTAGAAAAAATAATCCTGAAGAAAAAATTATATTAATCACTCATCATTTAATTACTAAAAACCTTATTCATGAAAAAAATAAAAATTCAGAAGGTAATACAGCATACTATACAGAAATAATTGATGAACTTGATCAAAGTATAGATTATGTATTTTCAGGTCATTCACATGAATATGCAGAATATTTCCAAAATAATATTAAATGTTATTTAAATCCGATGGGATATCCTCAGGAAAAAAGAGATACACAATTTAAACTATTTTATATTGATTTGTAGATTTTTAGAAAAAAATTATATAAACTATTAAAGTAAATATATTTTATTAAAGTAAATACTACTCAATTGCAGGAGGATCCTGGTGATCCCTGTGAAATTGAGTTTTCAATAAAAAATTAAGTGATGATTAATCGTAAATAAAATGTTTTATTTTTTATAAAAATATTCGAATATTTTTTAATTTGTATTTTATGAAAATTTGATGAAAAATCAACTTCGTCGGAGCATTTGCAATGGAGTAGTATATTTTATTACAAAACTTTATAGAAAAAATTTTATCCATACAATTTAATTAATTCGTTTGAAGAACCAGCTATAAATGAAACACTTCCAAAAATCTTGAAAAAAATATCTTTATTAATATTTTCTTGAATTACTCTAGGGAATAGTTTTGATTTTTCTTCTTCAATTAATTTATTAGTAAAAGGTATTTTTAAAAGGTATGAATATACATATGTGGAATTTTCAAGAGCCATATTTACATATTGTAAACATTCTTTAGATTCTTTATATATACCATATTCTAAAAATTTAAAAGCCGTATTTATTTCATTTTTAAAGATATAATATTTGGCAATTTCAAAAATTACAGGATAGTATCTTAATTTCAAAGCATTCATTAAATGTTCTAAATTACCATCAAAATTAGGATTATATTTTGTTTCTAAAATATATAAATTGTAATATCCAGGTCCACTATTATTTTCAATTGCTTTTTTACAATACTCAATAGCTTTATCATAATTATTTTTGCTATCATAAAAAGAAGATATTCTTATATTTCCTTTACAAGGATCAATTTTTGATAACTTAATTAAAATACACAAATAAAGATTTTCATTTTCTTGAGATGGTGTTTTTATATATTGAAGATGATAATAAATAGATAAGCTGTCTAATACTTCAATATTTGTTAAATCATAATCTTTTAAATTGAGTTTTTTATTTTCATTTAAAATTTTTTTTTCGAAAAAAGTTAAATGTCTGGGATGATAACCTAAAGCATATTTAACATTTAAATCTTCTGTATTTTCAAACATTTTATTTGTTTCTAAAATAAATAAATAATTCAAATTTTTATACATTCAATTTTTTATATTATATTTGGTTAAATATAATTTCTAAAAAAACATACTACTCCATTGCAGGAGGATCCTGGTGATAGGAAGATCCGATACCCTATAAAATTGTGTTTTCAATAAAAAATTAAGTGATGATTAATTGTAAATAAAATGTTTTATTTTTTATAAAAATATTGTTTGTAAATAATATTTTTTAATTCGTATTTTATGAAAATTTGATGAAAACTTGAGTATTTGCAATGGAGTAGTACACTATCTTTTAATTTTATTTAAAAAACATAAATTTATGTTTTTTAAAATATATAATTTTTCTTAAAAATATAATTATAAAAAATTATATTTGAAAAAGTTTAAAAATTTATCCATAAATACCAATTAATTCTTTCGAAGATCCTGGAATAATAAAAAAATTTTCTGACAACTGAATAATTAAAGTTTTATCTCTATCTTCATTAATTTCACTTTCAATAACTCTATGAAAAATTTCTGCTTTTTTATCTTGAATTAATTTACTCGTAAAAGGAAGTCTCAATAAATAACTAGGAATAAATTTATTTAAAATTTTCATAAAATCATCACATTCTTTATAAATACCATATTCTAAAAATTTAGACATTGGAGTAAAATCTTTAATTTCTAAAAGGTGTAAAACAATAAGTATAATAACAGGATAATATTTTAATTTTAAAGCATTAAATAACAAATCTAAATCTTGTTTTTCATTAATTTCTTTTTGTGTCAAGAATAAATTCATATATGCCTCTGGACTTTCGAATTCAATTGCTTTTTTCCAATATTCAATTCCTTTGATATAATCTTTTTTTTCTGAATAAAAACATCCCATTCTAAGATTCCCTTTTTTAGGCTCAAATTTAGACAATTTTAATAAAATACATAAACGAAGATTTTCATTTTCTTGAGATGGTTCTTTAATATATTGAATATCATAATAAATCGATAAACTACCTAAAATTTCAGGATTAGTTAAATCATAATCTTTTAGATTAAGTTTCTTATCTTCATTAAAAATTTTTTTCTCAAGAAAAGTTAAAGGTCTTGAATTGTAATTGACAGTATATTTAATATTTAAATCTTGTGTATTTTCAAACATTTTATTATTTGTATAACTATTCAAGTTAACATAATATGTCAGGAAAGATGTTTCAATTGAGCCTACAGGTCTTCTAAACTATATGAACTGGATTAGTAATATTTTTTTTAATCACCTATTTATCTGAAAAAGAATATTATTTTAGTAAAAAATAAAGATAATAGTATAAAAATTTAAACTTTAGAAAGATATTGATCTTTATTTTTATCATAATAACACACTCCAATTGGAATACAACAAATATTGAGTCCGTAAAAAGAGCTATTGTCATTATAATGATAAGTTCCTAAACTAATACAACATAATGTCTGAATTCCATGAAATGTACCATCTTCAGATGTAGAAGATCCTATACTTATACAAAAAATAGAATAACCTTTAAACTCTACATCATCATTTTCAAAAATACTACATTTACATTCTGTATTTTTTATGATAATATTACCATTTCTATCAGTTACTTTTCTTTCTGAAACTTTTTCATAAAAACACATTTTTAAACTTCAAATTATTTGTTTAAAATTTTCAAATTTCATTTTAAACAAATAAATAAGCAAGGAGACAAATATAATTTTTCTGAGAAATTTACTAAAATACTCATATCTTTTTTGTGAAGGAATAGTAATTATTTATAGAAAATATAAAATAAGCTTTAAAATAAACTACGTTTCAGGAAGAGAGGAGAACCCTAAACCAAAATTGATGTATAATATTTAACTTAAATTTTTAATTAAAAATTTATTCCAATCACCTTCAACCATATAGAAGATCCGTAATCTTTTGGACTATAAATATTAATAAAAATTCTTTTTCATATAAAAATATTTTTGAGTGATGTTTTAAAAATTTCAAAAAATAAAAAGTTTCAAAAAACATCGAAAATAATAAGTGAAAAATTAAGTGTAAAAAAACAACATTTTTTGTGTTTTTGATTAAGTATTCAACAAATTTTATAAAAATTATTTTTTACATATAAATTATCATATAAACTTTTTAATGGAAAAATGGAATGAAAATTTATAAAAAAATATTATAAAAATTATCAGTTGTTCAGTTGAGTTAATATATAAAATTAGAAAAAAATTATATATTAAAAGTTGTTTTTTTCAATTATTTCTAGTATATTATTTATAATTTTGTTTTCATAACAGCTTCTTCAAATTCTTCTGAAGGTTTTACATTATGTTCTTTATAATAATGTAATATTCCACTTGGAAAACAATATTTAATTTTTTTATAAATAAAATTGCATTCTTCAGATGATAATCTTCTATCATCACAAATTCTGCAATAAGAAGGTCCTTTTTGATTTGAAGTTTCTCCAATTTTTCCATTTTGTATTTTTTCTTCGAGTTTTTCTATTTTTTTGAGAAATTTTGAGTTTAAAATCTCTTTAGTTGGTAAAGGATAAGGATATTTTTGTTTATAATTATTTTTAACAAAATTTTCTTCTACATTTTTATAATACTTATCACTATCAAAATCACTTCCATTTTTATTAGTAAATGTTTCCCAATATCCTTCAATATATATATCTTTTTTTTTAGTTAATGGATAAAAATTTATATTTATATCTTTAGATTCATTTAAATCTTCAAAAATAACTGTAAAAATTTGTCTTTTTATATATTTTTTATTATATTTTTTAAATCTTAACTCTTTATTTTTATAGGTTAAAGCATATTCTACATTATTTATAATTGTAATAAATATAACATTATTTAAATCTGAAAAATCTGCTGTAAATAATAATTTATTTTTAGAATTATTTTGTAAATCCAAATTATTATCTAGATAAACAATAGAATTATTAATATCATTAAGTATTTCAAATTTATCATTATAATATCTTAAATTTAAAAAATCATCATCATCATTTGAAAAAAATAAATTTCCCATTAAATATTTATCTTTATATCTTATTTTTATTTTTTCCATTTTTATTATATAAAAATAAATTATTTTTTAATTCATTTTTTTGAATAGTTTCGTAATATTCAGAATTTTTTTTAATTATATCCTTAATTTTTTAATTTTATTTTTTCTAAAGAAATATATTTGTATACTACTCCGTTTCATATCGTGTGACTAATCGGTGATTCATTTTTACTTCACTTATTTATTCATATAAAATTAGGTCGCCTACTTTTAATTCACTAATTTTGTATATTAGTGTTTAAGTATTCATTTAATATTTATTACTACTCCGTCCCAGATTAATTTATCCAACTTAAAAAATTTATATATATTTTTATATGAGTTTATAAAAAAATGTTCTTTTTTATCTGGGACGGAGAAGTACGTCAATTCATCAACATAAATATTTATGTGCGCCCTGGTGCACACGGGAACCAAATGGTGGGACTGTTCTTTTTTTTTGAATCACCGAAGGAACCATTCGGTTCGTCATTTATCTGAAACGGAGTAGTATTTAAATTTTGAATATTTCAGTAACATTCACATTTCCCGTATGAATCATCATAACCAAAAAAACATTTACTACAAGTATATGCCTCTTCTATGTTTTTATTATTTTTAGGTAAATGTTTTTTTTTGTTTAATTTTTTTATTTTAGGTAAATAAACTTCATCATTTTTAGGTAAATGAATTTTGGGGTTAACTAATTTAGTTTCATTTTTTAAAGTAACTTCAAGATAAGATAGCATTTTTTATTAAGAAAAATATTTAAATTTATTCAATTTTTTTTAAAATATTTTTCTTAATAAAATTAAGTACTTCTCCTTCCCAAATGTAAGCTCAAAAAACAACATTTTTTTATAAACTCACATAAAAATACATACGATTTTTTTGACATATTGGATAAATTAATCTGAGACGGAGTCATAATACTTTTTCCCATTTTTAATTTTCTCAACTTTTTTGAAAATTACTTAAAAATAAATACTACTCCGTTTCGCATAATATGTAGAACCATTCGGTTCTCGGGAATTCAAAAAAAAGGAACCATATTGGTTGGACGGTTCCCGTGTTGCACATAAATATTTATATCAATACAGTAATATATAAAATTAGTGAATTAAAAGTAGGAGACCTAATTTTATATGAATAAATCTGAAAAATGAATTACCGAAGGAACCAAGAAAATGGTGCCATTAGCCTTTAGGTTCCATTTTCCTGGTTCGTCATTGATCTGAAACGGAGTATTACTAGTTTCTTTAAACTTAAGATTTTATATATTCTGAATAATTAAAAAAACTTTTTAAATGCAATCTTGTACTTCTCCAGTTCATATAGTCGGAGTAATTGGTCCAGATCTTTTTCTTCACTTTTTTAAACATATAAATTTTTAATTAAAAAACTTATCCTTAAGTAATATTTTATATGTTTTTTAAACACGTCCACTTATATTTAAATATAAATAATTTTTTTCTCAAAACCTGACATATTATCTGAACTGGACTATTAATTTATTTTTTTTTAAACCTAAAAATTCTTTTATTCCAGTAATATTTTAAAAAATTTGAATAATTTTAAAAAATTTGAATAAAATTAAAATTATGAATAAAATTATATTATTTGAATTAATTTTATATGATAAAGATAAAAATATTTGTAAAAATATTATAAATTTAAAAACTGAAAATAAAAAGTTTATTAATAATTTTATTTATATAAATGAACTATTAATGAATTTTAATTATTGTGAATTTATTTCTGATGAATTTGAATCTTATGATTTTATTAATATTTTTGAAATAATCAAAAATACAGAATGTAATTTTATATATATATTTATTGAAAATAATAAATTAAAATTTTCAATATTTAAAGAAAATAATTTTATAGAACAAAAAAATTTACAAATATTAGAAACTATTGAATTATAACACTTTTATATTATAATTTTATGTAAAAAATTTATACTAATTAATGAGTATTGGTGCATTTTAAATAAAATAAATTTAGGTATATTCAAAAAGTAAGAATTATTTATCAGTTAATTTTTTGTTTTTTTCAATCTTTGAATATTAGAAATTAAGAAATTGAACAAATTATACTAGTCCAAAAGAACCTTTAGGTTCTCCCTATCATATAGTAGGAGTAATTGGACCAGATCTTTTTCTTCACTTTTAAAACAATATTAAATTTTAATTAAAACCTATATTTTAAGTGAGTATTTATATTACTACTCTGTCCCAGATCGACATATTATCTGACACATTGAAAAAGTTATATGTATATTTATATGACTTTTAAAAAAATTGTTTTTTTTGAGCCTACATTTGGGACGGAGAAGTACTTAAAAATATTTAAACATAAATTTACATATGCCGGTTTTTGAAAACCTGACATAATTATAGCTCTTGGGGTTTTCCTATCCTAAAGGATTCTCCTGAACTGAAATAGTATGAAATTGTGCATTAGCATTACATTCTTAACTTTTCTATTAATCCAATTATTTCTTTTTGTAAATTTCTGACTTTAATTTTTTGATAATTATCATTATATGGATGAAAAACAACTAAATGCATTTCTTCAACAACAAAATTATATTCACTTTCTAAAATATATTTATATAAATTTAATTGTAAACTATAATGTTCGTAATTATTATCATTCATATTTGAAATTAATTTTTCTTTTGGTTTAGTTGTTGAAGGACCCATATAAATACTTTTAGCTCTTTTCCAATCATAAATGTCTACATATATTTTGCCATCTTCAATTTTTTTTAAAAATAACATATCTATAGTTCCACTTATTTTTACTTTTTCAGAATAAATTCTAAATTCTGTTCTATAAGGGTCTAAATTTTTTTTATGATCATTATAAAAATTCATAAAATAGGTCCATTCTACAGAATTATTATCTATAGTAAAATCATGTTTATTAGATTCTGTTGAATCATTTTTTATACTAATTAAATTATAAAAATTTTCAATATCAGCATGTAATTTTGTTCCTAAATTTGTTGATTCGCTCCATTTTTTTAAAATGTCTTTTTTAGACATATTATAATATTCATATTTTGGATTCTTCATTTTTTCATTTTCTAGAATATCTTTAATTATTTTATCTGAATCAAATTTGTCAAATAAAGTTCCAATAAAAGTTGTGACAGACATATATACATCACCTCTAACTCTATATTCATGTTCCTTTTCTATAAAAATAATATCTTCGTCTTTTTCATTAGGATTTTTATTTTTTAAATAACAGATATCATATTTTACATTTTTTCTTTTTTTTAGTTTAGGAAGTGTCTTAATAGGTGATTCCATTTCTTTTTTAAAAACACAAAAATTTGTTATTCAAATTTCATTTAAAAAAAATAAAAATAATTACTGCTCCAAAAGAATGTGAACAGATAATTTTATCTAAACATAAAATTATACAAAATATATTTCGTTATAAAATTTTATAGAAATATATTTTCTTATAAAATTCTAAACACTTTTTTAGAAAAATATCTGAATATTTAGGTTCTTTGGGACTAATCGGTGATTTTTTTTTTTAATTTTGTTATTCAAAATTGATTTGTAAAAAAAATTTTTTTTTAATTAAAAACATGTTGACATTAAAGAATATTTTTAGAGGTATCTTTGACTTTATTAAATTTAATTTCTTTACTATTAATAAAATTAAATACACAAATAAAGGTTCTGAATATCTAATTAAAGATAAAATAATTACAATTCATAATTTTAAAATTCCAGGAAACTATAAGATTTCAGCTACTTCAGATGGAAAAGAATTTAATGTAATTTCAGAAATTCTATTTGATGAAACTATTGTGACAGGTTTACCTATGAAACCAAAATTTTTTAATTTAAATAATTTAACTGTAAATGTAGAAGATTATAAAGGCCACATTAAAAGTAAGACATTTTTAAAAGATGAAAAAATTTCATTCGATTTTTTGATAGAAGAAGAATGTGAAGAGTTTTATGATTAAAATTAAATTAAAAATATACTACTCTGTTTTATATTAGTCAAGTACTAATCGTTGATTCGAAAAATGAATTTATAAATAAATATTTATAAATAAAATTAGTGAACTAAAAAAATTTAAGAATTATCTGAAAAAAACGAATTACCGAAGAAACCTTTATGTTCCCGCGAACCGAATGGTTCCATTTTTTTGGTTCGTTATTGATCTGAAACGGAGTAGTATAAATATTTATATATTTTTTTCAATATCTGTTAAGATCACAACCAAAAATCATCATGAGTACTTTCAGGATTAATTCTTTTATCATTCCAATATACAAAGAATCTAAATGGAATTACAGGCCATATACAACCTAAGGCAATACCTCCCAAAACATATTTAATAGAACGTAAAGTGGGAGACGTAGTATATGAATAGTCCACATGTCTTTTCATGTTCCATTCATGTTTTTTATAGAAATTAAAACTGGAAAAAACTGCAGCCGGAATTATTGTTAAAACATATAATGTTGATACTGATATTGTACTAAATTCATTTTTAATTGATTTGTTTTTGACAAATTTATTCATTTTTTTAATTGATTTGTTTCTGACGAATTTATTCATTTTTTAAGTTATTTAACATTTCGTAAAATAATTCATTTTTGAATTATATATATTTTCTAATTTTCTATAAAAATCTTTTAAATAATTTAAAAAATTTTTTGAAAGATTTTTATAAAGAATATACATTTTCCATGATTTTTTATAAAGAGTATATATTTCTTATAATTTTTTAAATATAGTCACAAAAGTTTAGAAAATGTTTCAAAAATATAAGCACATTTTTAAAATAATATATCTCTTCTAATTTTTTATAAAACTCTTTTAAATTATTTATAAAATTTATTGAAATATATATTTTTATAAAGAATATACATTTTCTCTAATTTTTAATAAACAGTATATATTTCTTATAATTTTTTAAATATAGTCACAAAAGTTTAGAAAATGTTCCAAAAAATATAAGCACATGTTTTAAATAATATGTATCTTTTAATTTTTTGAAATATACATTTAACATAATTTTTTATAAACAGTATATATTTCTTATAATTTTTTGAATATAGTTAGAAAAGTTTATAAAATGTGCCAAAAAATATAATCACATTTTTTAAATAATATATATTCAAAAAATTATAAGAAAAATCTTTTAAATAATTTAAAAAATTTTTTGAATTATATATATTATTATAGTCAATATACATTTTTTCCTAATTTTTTATAAACAGTATATATTTCTTATAATTTTTAAATATAGTTACAAAAGTTTAGAAAATGTTCCAAAAAATATAAGCACATGTTTTAAATAATATATCTCTTCTAATTTTTTATAAAATTATTTTAAATATAGTCACAAAAGTTTATAAAATGTTCCAAAAAATATAAGCACATTTTTTTAAATAATATTTCTTTTAATTGTTTATAAAACTCTTTTAAATAATTTAAAAATTTTTTTGAATTATATATATTTATAAAGAATATACATTTAACATAATTTTTTATAAACAGTACTACTCCGTTTCAAATAAATCAGGATAACCTTTAGGTTCTCTGTGATTCAAAAAATAAGGCACCATATTGGTGGGACTGTGCCCGTGTGCACAAGGGCACACATATATATTTATATGGATGAATTGAGGTTATAAGTATTAAATATAATCTTAAATATTAATACATAAAATTACTGAATAATAAAAAAATTATATGAATAAATGAGTGATCTAAAAATGAATTACCGATTGATCTGAAACGGAGTAGTATATATTTCTTATAATTTTTAAATATAGTCACAAAAGTTTATAAAATGTTCCAAAAAATATAATCACATTTTTTAAATAATATATCTCTTCTAATTTTTTATAAAACTCTTTTAAATTATTTAAAAAATTTTTTGAATTATATATATTTATAAAGAATATAAATTTAACCTAATTTTATATAAATAGTATATATTTCTTATATTTTTAAAATATAGTTACAAAAGTTTATAAAATGTTCCAAAAAATATAATCACACTTTTTAAATAATATATCTCTTCTAATTTTTTATAAAAATCTTTTAAATAATTTATAAAATTTTTTGAATTATATATTATTTATAAAGAATATACATTTTCCCTAATTTTATATAAACAGTATATATTTTTAATAATTTTTAAATATAGTCAGAAAAGTTTATAAAATGTTCCAAAAAATATAAGCACATTTTTTAAATAATATATCTCTTCTAATTTTTTATAAAACTCTTTTAAATAATTTAAAAAATTTGTTGAAATATAAAGAATATACATTTTTCCCTAATTTTATATAAATTGTATATATTTCTTATATTTTTAAATATAGTTACAAAAGTTTAGAAAATGTTACTTCTCCGTCCCAAATAAAAAAGAACAATTTTTTTAAAAGTCATATAAATATACATATAACTTTTTCAAGTTGGATAAATTAATCTAGGACGGAGTCGTACAAAAAATATAATCACATTTTTTAAATAATATATATCTTCTAATTTTTTATAAACTCTTTTAAATAATTTAAAAAATTTTTTGAAATATATATTTTTATAGTCAACATACATTTTTCCCTAATTTTTAATAAACAGTATATATTTCTTATAATTTTTTGAATATAGTCAGAAAAGTTTATAAAATGTTCCAAAAATCATATGTTTTAAATAATATATATAAAGAATATACATTTTTTCCCTAATTTTATATAAATAGTATATATTTTTAATAATTTTTAAATATAGTCACAAAAGTTTATAAAATGTTCCAAAAAATATAATCACATTTTTTAAATAATATATCTCTTTTAATTTTTTATAAAAATCTTTTAAATAATTTAAAAAATTTTTGAAATATATATTTTTATAAAGAATATACATTTCAAAAATTTTTATATAAACAATATATATTTCTTATAATTTTTTAAATATAGTCACAAAAGTTTAGAAAATGTTCCAAAAAATATAATCAAATTTTTTAAATAATATATATTTTAATTTTATGGAAATATAAAGAATATAAATTTAACCTAATTTTTATATAAACAGTATATATTTTAATATTTTTTAAATATAGTTAAAAAGTTTAGAAAATGTTCCAAAAAATATAATCAAATTTTTTAAATAATATATATATTTTAATTTTTTATAAAACTCTTTTAAATAATTTATAAAATGTGTTGAAATATATATTTTTATATTCAATATACATTTTCCCTAATTTTATATAAACACTATATATTTTAATCATTTTTTAAATATATTTTATAACAATCAATAAAATAATATTTAGTTATAAAAAATTAGAAAAATATATTTAGTTATAAAATTTTATAAAAAATTAGTTTATATGTTTTAAAAATTACTTTGATATGTTACTATACTTGGATACGTTTTGTATTCCAAAGCACTTAATTTTTCATTTATACCTAAAACTGTTTTTTGTAATTCGAAGAATGTGAAAAGTTTTATGATTAGTAATAGTCAAGTTCATGAAGATCTGTGTGATCTATATAAAATTGGGTTTGAAAAAAAATTACTACTAGTAGTCCAAAAGATTCCGGATTCTCCTAACCTTCAGGTTCTCCCTATCATATAGTCGAGTAATTGGCCCAGATCTTTTTCTTCACTTTTTAGACCATATTAATTTTTAAGTAAAATTTACATACTGCTTAATTTTTTCTGAAAAACTGAAATATTATCTGAACTGGAACAGTAATTATATTTAGATTTGATACTAAATATTTATGAATTATATACTACTCCGTTTCAGATAAATCGGTAATTGGAAAAATAAATTTTTATATGAATAATTTGACGTAATAATATGTATTAAAACTTTACTTATAAGATAATATATAAAATTAGTGTATTAAAATTAGGCGACCTAATTTTATATGTATAAATGACTGATCTAAAAATGAATAACTAATTTATATGAAACGGAGTTGTAAAAATATTTACAACTCTGTTCCGATATTATTAATAAAAAAATGAATTTAATTTATTTTTTATTTAAAATATAAATGATACCAAAATATATTAAAAAATCAAAACTTTTTGAAATATTAGAAGGAGATATACAAGATGTACCTAAAAAATATAAAAAATTTAAAAAAGAAATAGAAGATGAAGAAGAATATATTTCTTTTGTTAATTTATTGGCTTATTGGATGGTTGATAGTCCCCCTAAATTCTTTTTAAAAATTTTGCAAAGTAGAATATATCTAAAAATGGATGATTTTAAAGAAAACGAATATTATCAATTATTATTGTTTAAATACAAATTTTCTCCAGAAACTGAAAATAATTTAGAAAACAATAAACAAGATTTAAATATAACGTTTAATGAAAAAGATTTATCAAAATTTTTTATGTCTATGAAAAAAATATGGCATCATAATATAGAATTTTGTAATTTACCTGATCAAAAAACTAATCAATCATTCAAGACATCTTTTAAACAAAATATAGATAAAAAACAAAAATTTTTACTAGATTTAAAAAAAAATACTAAATTTGTTTGCAAAACATTTATTAAATATGATTGTGATGAAAATTGTAATATAGGTATTTTGTTATTATTAAATAATAATAATTGGTGTTATATAAGAGCTTCTTGTGATTATTTGGGTTTTCGTTATTTTGGAAATATAAAAATTTATTTTCATAAAAATATTATATTTCTCTTAAAATATGCTGTTGGTAAAAATGATATACGTAGACTTAAAATTAATAATTTAATTGAAAAAAAATTTAGATTTTGGAAAGATAAAGATTATGTTGATACAATATTAAATGATCCTGATTTTATATGGTATAATAATTTTTGGGTTCCCGGGTGGTTTGATAATTAAGTATTTATATTATTTATGTGGAATTAAAAAAAAAGATGAAATTTGATTTGATTTTTTCAATTAAATATTTATTTGATAATTAAAAAAAAATATTTATCAAATTATAAGAAAATATATTTAGTTATAAAAGTTTATGAAAAATTAAGAAAATATATTTAGTTATAAAAAAAAAATATATTTTTGGGTTACTTTTTAGAAACAATATTAAAAAATTTGATATCTTTTAAAAATTCGATTGATATGTCATCATACTTGGATACGTTTTGTATTCCAAAGCACTTAATCTTTCATTCATACCTAAAACTGTTTTTTGTAATTCTCCATTTGCATATTTTAAATTGTACAATTCACTTGTAACATATGTAAATAATACATGCATATGCCTATAAATAGCATCTTCTATTGGTCTGTCTTTTGCAAACATTAAAACAAACCATCCACCTCCACATGCAAGAGAACACCATCTACGATATGAAGGCAGAATAACTCCATAAGTTACTTCTAAACAAATATCCATAAATTGTAAAAATGATCTTTTAAACATATAATCAACTGCGTATTTTGCATCTGATTCTAATGTTACATCATATAAAGACATATCGTAGTTTACTGTAGGAATCCAAGGAGTATTATCATTGCCATTATTCCAACGACAGCCTCCTGTAAATCCAATATAAGAATACATCCAAACAACAAATGCTGCCAAAAATTCAGCATCTGTTGGGACTTCAGAAGTTGTAATCATACCAGCTGCAGTAATTAGCTGTAATTTAGCTTTAACACTAATTAAACCTTCATTCATTGCTTTTTGAACATTATTAATTAAAGGATATATTGTTTCAATTCTTAAGGTTACAGTTTTTGTAAATACAAATTTTTCATCTCTACACATAACATAAGTTATAACAAAATTTCTTGTATTTACATCAACTTTTGAAACAACTGAAAAACTTGGATATTCAAATTTAGGATTTACTGCAGATACTAAAGGTTCAAATTTAATTCCATCAGCTAACATTTCTACATTTCCAACTCCATTATAATATTGTGTAATTGATGCCTTAGAATTTATCATATTAATTGGATTTTCTGCCATAAATGGGATACCATTAGCCCCTACAGCACCGACATTAGGTCTAGGTGGTGCACTTATAACATTTGCAGAAATGTCATTACCTAAAGGTTTATTTGCAGTTCCATCTAATGATTGATATTGAATTGTATTACTTACATTTTGCATTGTAATTACATCATTTGGATTAGCTACTGCTTCTTCAGACATATATTTAACTTCATTTATATTTGCAGTAGTATTATTCTTTTTATTAGTTGCATTATAAGCTTCATTAATATTATAATTTTCTGTTAAACTTACATTATGTCCATGTGAATTTTCAGAAAAAGCCGCTTGAGGATCTTGAAAATATATTGATTCTTGTATAGGTTTAATATTTACAGGATTATTCATTTGTAAATTCATAGGTTCTGTATATCTTAAATTTACATTTGATTGATTAGCTACAGAAGTAGCAGCGTTAGCATTGGCAATAATTGAATTAAGTTGTTGTGGATATTGATTAGATAATGTATTTTGTTCTGTAAAAGTATCATTAATTGCATTTTGATATCCCATTCCGAGTCCAACATCAAAAATTGCTCTTAATTGAGCATCTGTAGGTACAATTCCTTGTTCAAGTAAAATATTAGTTTGTGTTCTCCAAATACCATTCGGATCTCTACAAACTAAATCGGGATTTTTCCAAGGTTCAGTTCCTGCAGGAGTTGCATTTAAAAGCCATCTTGCATTAATATCTCCTAATTTTGCATTTAATATTTCAGTTTGTAATTGATCAATTTCTCTATATCTAATTGATAGAGGTGATAAAAATAATCTTTGTAATCTACTAAATCCTGTATTAAGTTTATATAAATCGACACCTAAATCTCCAATTCCAGGAGAAAGTGAATCAGGTAAAAACTTATATAAATTTCCACCGAGATATCCCATACCAGTTCCAGGGCTTACTCCTGTTGTATTAGTAGTATAATTATTTGTAAAAACAGATGTTGTAATAGCAGAATTCGGCATATAATTTTGCCATTGTTCAGGATCAAAAATAATTTTAGTAGGGGTCACTAATATTGTAACTGTGAGTAAATTTGCTACGTCGACGAGATTTAGTGGGTTTGAACCTTCAGTATGGACACTATTGTCAAATTCAACTTGTTGTGGTCTTGACATTTATTAAATTAAGTATTTTTTAATAGTTTTAAAAAAATTATTATTGAATTATTTTTTAATAATTTTTTCTTCTTGTTGTAATTTATAATTTTTTTAATGAGAACTGTTAAAAAATAAAAAAAATTAATATTCTTTCATATTAAAAAATTTTAAAATATTTTATTCTTTATTATATTCCGATTCAAAAACCCATTTAAATCCTGCGCAAGTATTTCGTCTTCCCTTACAACATTTTGATATATGTGATTTTCCGGTATTTACTTCTCTGGAAGCATCTGATATAGATTCAAATTTTTTAATAAATTTACCTTCTTTACTAAGTTGAATAACTGCTTTTGTGGCTAGATTTCTGTTGGTATAAGCTCCCATATTATGAGCATGCTGTGAATTTTCAGAATATGTGGCCCATCTAAGATTACTTAATGCATTATTTTTTTTATTAGCATCAATGTGGTCAACACATAATTTATTAGCATCTTCTCTAGGATGAAAAGCTAACATTACAATCCTATGAACGTTTAATGACATATAATCCATATATGAATCTTTACCTTGATTATTAGTTCTGCAAGAACCATATGTTTTTCTGCCTCCTACTGTTAATATTCTCCCTGCTGAAGAAACTTGAATATTTTTATTTTTTATTTTGAAATCAATCCATTTTTCATCTATTATTACAAGTTTTTCATCATGATAATACCATTTATATCCACCACATGTATCTATTTTTCCTTGACATGCTTGTCTTAATGTTTTAATATTATATTTATAAAATTCAAGTATATCTTTTACACTTTTCCAAGTTTTAATAAAATTGTCATCAAGATCATATTGGTCAATAGGTCTGTTTTTGGGAACATAGTTTGGAAAAATTTTGTTTGACGCATTTTCTATTCTAGTTGCCCAACGCAAATTTGAAACTTTTGCATTGCTTCTGATGCCGTTAATGTGGTCTACCTCTGGTTTATTTTCGGGATTTGGTATAAATGTCTCAGCTACAATTCTATGTAAAGATTGCATAGATCTTTTACCGGTAAAATCTTTAACACTAACTTGTATATACCCCGATTTTTTCTCTGGTGTAGCTCTAGATATATGAGATGAAGGTGTTCTAAGTCTTCCTTCACTGGAAACGAAATAACCAGGATATTTTAAACATTCTTTCCAAATTTCATCTTCTAGAGATAATTCAGTAAATATATTAGTTAACTCTGTCATTTTTTAAATTTCAAAAATTAAATTCAAAGTATTCAATTTTTAATTTTTGAAAATTATTTTTTACAATTAAATCATACGGTAAAATAATAGGATAATTATTTTTGAATAATCATTTATAAAATTATAATTTCATCGAAAAAATTGAAAAAAAAATTCATTTCTTTTGTAATAAAAATGTCAATTTTATATCTTCTTGGATCTGGAGCTTCTGTTGATTCTGGGTTATTCACTTATAGAGGACCAGATGGTTTATATGAAAATCTAGATAATTACGAGGAATCTTTATCTTATAATAATTATATTAAAAATCCTGAAATCTTTTGGAATAATTATTTACCTTTGTACGAAAATATTTTAAGAGTTTTTCCTGGTCCAACATATCAAAAAATTAAAGAAATGATTAAAGAAAAGGATTATATTCTGACTCAAAATCTTGATAAATTAGCTCATTCTTGTACAAAAAATTGTTTAGATTTACATGGTATTTATGATGAAACAAGATGTATATCTTGTAGAAATATTGAAAAAGTAGATCTTGATAAGATTTTATTGAAAAATTATAAATGTCAATGTGAAGGATTAATAAGACCTAATTTTACAATGTTTGGTGAAAATTTAAATGAAAATACTGTAAATATAATTTTTAGAGTTATTAAAACAAAACCTAAATATTGTATTGTAACTGGAACAACTTTACAATTTTCTTATCTTGAAAATATTTTGAACAAATTAAAATCAAAAGGGACTATAATTATATATATTGATCCAGATATAAGTTTTTTAATGGATGTAAGAAAAAAATGTAAAAGAAGATATGGCTCAAAAGTATTTATTTGTGCGAAATCTTATGAAGGATTATGTTATGTAGATAAAATTTTAAAAAATGGAGAAAATTTTGTAAGAAATGGAGATGTTGTGTATTTGTAATAAAAAAAGAGAAATAATAATTTATCTCACAAGTTAAAAAAGTAACAAAATTATTATAAGATAATTTAGGAGAATATTTTTTAACATTTTTTCTAAAGTCTTTCAAATTTTTATAATCAAATATATTTTTCTAAATTTTTTTATAAAGTTTTTTTAATTTTTATAAACAAATATATTTCTCTAGAATTTTTTATAAAGTCTTTTAAATTTTTATAAACAAATATATTTCTCTAAATTTTATTAAAGATGAAAGAAGCAAAATTAGAAAAAAATAAAATATGGATATTGAAGAATTTTATAACAAAGATTTTGAATATATTTTTGACAAACTTATATAGGAAGGTTTTTAGTTTTTGAATATAAATATAAAATTTAAGAAGCAATAATTATAAAATAGTAGATTTAACATAAAAATTTATAAACTTTGATTAAATTTTTAAATCATGAAATATAAAAAAGCTTAATCAAAGTTTAGCGCTAGATTTTAATTTTTTTTTGATTTTTAGTTTACTTAAATATTTTTCTAAAAAATTGAAAATAAAAAAATTTTAAAGAAAATAAAATGGGTGCAAATAAAGATGATGAAAATTTTATTTCACAAGTTCGTCAAGAAACTTACAAACATCAACATATTTTTTTGGGGGATATTAAATTTAAAATTATGAATGAAGCAAAAATAGGAAGAACTATTTGAATCTTGATAGTGGTGATATTTCTGAACAGTGCTTTTCATATGCTTCTAAAAAACTTAAAAATGAAGGATTTGAAGTAAAACATATTGGGGCAAATGATTATCAAATAAAATGGTAAAAAAGTCAAATCCCCCATAAATTATTAAAATATATTGTGCTTATATATTTTATACTGTTAATGATTAGAAAGAGTTTAAATGTTAAATATATTTTTCTAAAAATTTGAAAAAGAAAAAAAAATTTTAAAGAAAATAAAATGGCTGCAAATAAAGATGATGAAAATTTTATTTCACAAGTTCGTAGAGAAACTTACAAATATAAAGACATTGTTTTAGAAGATATTAGATCTAAAATTATGAATGAAGCAAAGTTAGGGAAGAACTATTTTGACTTTATTTTTAACAAAGGTATTATTTCAGAAGAAAATACCCTATACATTTCTGAAAAATTAAAAAATGAGGGTTTTAAAGTAAATACTAAATTTTTTAATGTCGTACAAATGAGGATAGAATGGTAAAAATTCTAGAAAAATAAATATATTACATTTAATACTAGTCCAGTTCAAATAGTCGGAGTAATTGGGCCAGAACTTTTTCTTCACTTTTAAAACCATATAAAATTTTAAGTAAAATCTATATTTTTAAGTGATTATTTATTTCACTTAAAAAGTTTAAATTTACATATATTTAATTTTTTTTTGAAAACCCAATTTATCTGAACTGGACTAGTAATATATTTTTATAAAAGAATCATACTCCATTTCATATCTTGGGAGAACCTTCACGTTCCTTGTGACTAATTGGTGATTGATTTTTAATTCTGTCACATAAAAATATTTTTATTCAAGGTTTTATATATACAAATATTTATTTTTGAATCAGCGATTTATCTAAAATTGAGTAGTATAATTCTTCTAATTTTTTATGTCTAATATTTAAATTATTTTGAACATAAATTTGAATTTATAATTTTTTTTTTATTTTTAGAAATGTCAGTAACTAAAAATTTTGTTAAAGAAGAGATTGAAAAACACGAATCATTTTTTGATGGTTATATGTTTTTTACTGAAGGAATTAATTCTGTCAATGATTACAAACATTATGTTCAGAATAATGCTATATTGTTCGAAACAAAATCAAGAAAAGGGATTTATAGACACGGTCATTTAAAATGCAGTCTAATGTTACATTATATAAGTCAAGAAAAAGATTTTTCATCTTGGTACCATGAACATGATACAAGAAATACACATGTTGGATATTAAAAGTTTTAAAATATTTGTAAATGTTTAAATATAATTTTATTTCAAATTGTATTTTTAATAATATACTACTACGTTTCAAATAAATCGGTGATTCAAAAAATAAATATTTATATGAGTAAATAAGTGTAAGTATACATTTAATACTTATACAGTAATATATAAAATTAGTGAATTAAAATAATTTTATATGAATAATTGAGTGGAGTAAAAATGAATTACCGATTGATCTGAAACGGAGTAGTACTAATTAATTTTAAATAGTGAAAAAAAAATTTGTTGAAAAATTGATTATACAGTTTTACTATTTAAACTAAAATTTCCTTTGGACTAGTAATTTTTTATTTAATAAATGATAAAGATATATCTTCTCTATTATATTTTGTTATTGGGATACTAATTTTTTGATGTGGCCATTCTTCATCAATTCCACCGTAATAATTTTTAACACAAATAATAAAATGTACTACTCCGTTTCAAATAAATTGGCGATTCAAAAAATAAATTTTTATATCAATAAATAAGCATAAGTATTAAATGTATTACGTCAATACAGTAATATATAAAATTAGTGAATTAAAATAATTTTATATGTATAAATGACTGATCTAAAAATGAATTACCGAAGGAACCTTTAGGTTCCCGCGAACCAAATGGTTCGTCATTGATCTGAAACGTAGTAGTAAATAATTATCTGCATATTTTATAATAAACGAATTTTTATCAAGAAGTTCAGGATCATCAGAACTGGGAATATTAATTATTTCTTTAAAATTTTTATTATCTTTAATTGCATAACTAAGATGTATAAAATCATAGGTAACATTTCTTTGAAAAATATCCGTATCTTCAAGAGAAATATTATAACTCTGAAGAAATATTGTAGCAATAAGAATACTTCCGAAATATATATTTATTTCATTATTTATTATTTGTATTTTAAATTTAATACTCTCAAGATCATTAATAAGTTTTTTTGTTATATTATATTCTTTAAAAATATATAAAGAATCTTCTATATTATTTTTAATGAAACTAATAGCACTAGCATAAATATTGTTTTTTAAATCAAATCCCCAATAATCACATATTTTTATATATCTTTTTAATTGTTTATGTTTGTTGGATCAAAATTAAAATGTTTTTCATTAATCATAATAGATGTTTCATTATCCAAAGTCATATAAAATTCAGTTTCTCTTAACCATTCAGGAATATCTTTCTTTAATACTTCTAGCATTTAATTAAAAAATATAATAAATTTTTAATTCATTTTTTTAATATAAATGAATTTTTAGTCTATTTTAGATAAATCACTGATTAAAAAAACAAATCGATGAATAAACATATTTTTATATAACAGACTAAAAATAAATCACCGATTTATTTTTAAGTTAATTTTACTATAACTTATTTTTTCTAAATTTTAAAAAGTTTAGAAAAAATTCAAAAAAATTAAGTTTAAAAATAAGTGTAAAAAATCATTAAATTTTGCGTTTTTGATTAAGTAATCAACAAATTTGTTTAATTTTTCTTTTCATATATTTTTACATATAAAATAAAAATTAAACAAAAATTTAAATGACATATAAATTTTTGAGTCTCTTGTTGTTATGCAAAATAAAAAATTATATACTATAAGAATAATAAAATATTTCAGAGTTATATACAAAAGATTTTCAAATAAATTAAAAAAATTTACTACTCCGTCCCAGATTAATTTATCTGACACATTGAAAAAGTTATATGTATATTTATATGACTTTTAAAAAAATTGTTCTTTTTTGATCCTACATTTGGGACGGAGAAGTAATATTTTTAAAAAATTATATAAGATAGAAAACACATACACAAAAAAAAGATAAATTATCTGGCTCAATAATTTTTTAATGCTCATTTTGGGAATTATCTGAAACGGAATAGTAATTTTTTCATTTAGAGCATTTTTATTAAATAAATTTGAATATTAATTTTTAAAAATTTATAAAAAAATGGAAGAATATATTTTAAAATTAAAAAATATTGCAATTAAAAATAATCTTATTGAAAAATGTGATTATAATGCAAATAATATTTTTATGTCACTTTATACATTTTATTTTCATTTAAAATATGATACTCAAATATTTAAAGAAGACCCTTTTTTTATTAATATTGATAATATTAATTTCATTAAACCTCTTTCTAATTATTTAAATAATAATGATTTAGTTTTTATTAATTTATTTATTCCAAATTTAAAACATAATAATCTTCTTATTTATCGAAAAAATAAAAATATTTTGGAACATTACGAACCCAATGGTGTTTTAGATATTAAAAATCAAAATATTATTGATTATAAAATTGAAATGTTTGTAAAATCTTTAAATAAATTTTTACCAGAATTAAAAATTGTTAAATCTTTTAAATTACATGGTTTTTTAAATAATAAAGAATGTTATGGATTACAATCATGTTCACAAGGACACAATTCTGAAAAAGGATACTGTCAAATATGGTGTTATTTATTAACCGATTTAATATTAAAATTTCCAAATATTTCTACAGAAGAGATTATTTTACATTTAGATGATAAAAATTACCAAAGAAAGAAATTTCAAAAACATTTAAAAGAAATAATAAGAGGGTTTTATTATTATAGTTTACAAAAAATATTAAAATTTTTAAATATTAAAGAAATAATTTTTCAAGATAAAGAATTAAAAAATATTTTTGAATTAGTAATATTAAAATTAAATATATAAAGAAAATTTTTGAATCAGAAAATATTTTTCTCCAAAACCATATAAAATTTAATAATATTTATATATTGTGTGACGTTCTCTTAAGTTTTATAATATTTTTTCAATGGTGTAGTACATTGTATGAAATAAAAATATCATCTTTTATTAATAGTCCAGTTCATGATGATCTGTGTGATAGGAAACACCGAAGAAGAAGATTGAAAAAGAAAATTTGAAACCCTATAAATATTTCAGATTTTTGAAAAAAAATTATTTATACTACTCCGTTTCAGGTTCCTTCGGTAATTCATTTTTACTTCACTCAATTATTCATATAAAAATAATTTAATTAACTAATTTTATATATTAACTTATAAGGAAGGATTTAAAACATTAACTTATATTTTCATATAAATATTTATGTGCGGCCTGGTGCACACGGGAACAGTCCCACCAATATGGTTCCTTATTTTTTTAATTACTGACATATTATTTGAAAAGGAGTAGTATATAATTATTGACTTAATAATTCTTAAAAAAAAATACTAGTCAAGTTTAGATAAGTTTTTAGATGTATATAAAATGTATACTTAAATATAGTTTTCTTATTTAAAAATTTATATGGTATAAAAAGTGGAAAAAAAGATCTGACCCAATTTATTTGAACTTGATTAGTACTACTCCGTTTCATATCGTGGGACTAATCGGTGATTCATTTTTACTTCACTTATTTATTCATATAAAATTATTTTAATTCACTAATTTTGTATATTAATGTTTAAGTATTCATTTAATATTTATACTTATTAATACGTATAAATATTTATGTGCGCCCTGGTGCACACGGGAACCAAATGGTTCTTTATTTTTTGAATAACAGACAGCCTGAAGGTTCTCCTGATTTATCTGAAACGGAGTAGTATAAAATATTACTTACAACTTAAAAATTTATATGGTTAAAAACTGAAGAAAAAAAATCTGATCGAATTAACTTAAATAGTATTATAAAAAGATATATTTATTAAAAAAATATATCTTTAGCATTTATTTTTTATTCAACTGACTTATTTAATTATAAATAATCTGGTAAATTTTTAAATCCAAAACTCATATCTTTAAATAAATTAAGTTCAAAATGAGATAGTGCTTTAAGACCTAAAATATTTACATTTTTATGATTATAAGGTGTTTCTTGAACTGATAATTTTTTCCCATCAATTTCTATATATTCATTATCAAGTTCATCAATTAATATTCTTTTTTTTTTACATATCCATAGATTTCTTTGAAAAATATACCGATGTACACGCTCCAGTATCACAGATAAATGTTATAGGAACGTATGTTTTTTTGTCGATTTTTATTGATATTCTGAGTAAAAGTCTATTATGACCCTTTTTAACATGAAAAAAAAGTTCTTTTATTGCTGAATCTGATGTAATGTAATCCTCAGGATGGCATTTGTCAACGTAATTATCAGGATAATCTTTAAACATTAAACTAATATCTTCTTCATCATCATTTAACATTAAAATTGACATTTTTTACTTTTTATAAAAATAACATTAAAATTGACATTTTTAAAAATCATATAAAAATTATTTTTAGAAATTATATTAACAAAATTTGGAGTATTTATGAAAATCGTAATATTCAAGTTTAGATAATATGTCAGACCAGATCTTTTTTGTCACTTTTTAGACAATATAAAATTTACACATAAAATTTTTTTTTTGAAAACATAATTTTATAGGGATCCCATGGAACCTCCTGAACTGGACTAGTAGGTAAATATTTTTCATATTATATTGAAAAGAGTTTATACAATTAATGAAAATATATTTTACACAAGCATTAAATTATTCATGAACATTTTTGAATTATCTGGGTTTTCTTTTATCATATCATATGCTGCTCTAGCAAATGTAATTAATTGATGTTCTTTATTTAATATATATTTGCCATTATCTTTAAAAGTTATACTATATTGTTCCATTCCAATGACTGAGAGAATTTGATTCATTTGTTCTGGTGTTAATTCTTTTATTTTTCTTGAAGTTATTCCAGAAACTTCTGATGCTTGAAATATAGTATTAAGAATATTGTCTGATTCTCTAGAATTAATTTCATCATTTTTATGAAGATTATCTATAGCTGTATGAATTGGAACAGGATTTGATGGGGAAATTCCGAGTTTTTCTAAAATACCTAAATGAGTTTTAATTTGCATTTGATAAACTTCTGGTAATTTTTTTCCTGTATGTGGATTTATTGGTTCTTTAATTAAAGATTCATACATATTTGACAAAAAACACCAAACATGATTATCTTCATCTTTATAATATGATAAAGAAGCATCACCATATTCAAAAGGATCAGTTTGTTTAACAGTTTTATTTCTACAGACAACAGGTTCTACATTACCACTAATAAAATCAGAAATATTAGAAACATCAGCTGTAACCCTATTTTGTTGTCTACTTATAACTGCTTCTTTTAAAGCTTTTTGATCAGCCATAGAATATTCTTTTAACTTTTCACAAATTGAAGGTTTATCTACCATTGAAGATATATTTAAACTATATCCTACTAATTTAAGTGTTTCATTAACTTCACCAACATTTGGATCTGCGCATAATTTACTCCATTTAGGTTTATTGTAATCTTTTAAAACTAAATTAGATATTTCTGGACTTGTTGTTGAAATAAGTGTTAATTGTTCTATATCTAAAGTATATCCATTTGAAACTAAATATCTAAGCATATTTTGTAATTCAAATATTAAAACAGAATCTTTGTCTTTAAAAGTTAATTTTAATTTAATTAAAATTCTATTAATCGTAAAATATGTGCCTATAATACCATTTTTAATTAAATGAATAAAACCATCAAGATAAAAAGAATCTATACATTTTACAAGGCCAATATTTTCACCTTTATCATAACGGGCATTAGAATCTTTTTTTGGTTCATATAAAGCTAAAATATTGTTTGCTCTAGAAGCAATAATATTATCAAAACTTATTTTTTTAGGATGTGTAACTCTATTTCTTGTTTTATATTCAAAACTTTCTGTTTCTTGAAAAAGTCCTGGAAAAATATTTGGTTTATCACATAAAATACTAATATCTATTTTTGCTTGATCACTTCTTTTAATTAAAACATCATAATAATCTTCAAAAGTCCCCATACCTTGTGATTCAAGCCAATTTTTAACAGACATGTTTTTTTTATAAGGAATTATGTTATCGTCATAATTATTAAATTTTTTAAGGAAAGAAGTATCATAATTTGTTTCAATTTTTTGTTTTTGATCAAAAGCATTAGAATTTAAATTACTTCCCATAATTAGTAAAATATAAATTATAATATTAATATAATTCATATCTACATGTGTTCTTAAAACACAAACTGTATATATAATAATATGTGCCATACCTATTCCTTCAGTCATAAGATATAAATTATTATTAGCTTTAAATCTTAAAGAAAGAGCTACTAACACTAAATCTTCAGGAACTCTAAATTCTAGGATACTAGTTGAAAGTAATAAATCAGGATTCAAAAAATTTCTTCTGATAGATTCGATAAAATATAAAAGATATTTAGATCTAACAATAGGTTGATTATTAATTGAATAATATTCTTTAACAGCATTTCTTATTTCATTATAATTAAGTGTATCTTTTCTCTTACCATCAAGAATATTTTTTAAAGATTGCATTTTTAATTTATAGTAAAAACTTTTTTCTAATTAAATTAAAAAAATTCAAAAAAATTTTTTTTAAATAATACAACTCCGTCCCAGATAAAAAAGAACATTTTTTTATAAAGCCATATTAAAATTCATATAACTTTTTCAATGTTTCAGATAAATTAATCTGGGACAGAGTAGTAGTACTTTTTTAAAATATTTTTAGAGATAATCATAATTCAAAAAAATATAAGTAAGTTTAACAGATATACTTTCTAATTTTTTTAAAACTTTGATTAATAATTTTTACTAATCCGTTTCAGATCAATGACGAACCGAACGGTTCGCGGGAACCTGAAGGTTCCTTCGGTAATTCATTTTTAGATCACTCATTTATTCATATAAAAATTTTATTATTCAGTAATTTTATTTATTAATATTTAAGCTTACTACTCCGTCCCAGATTAATTTATCAAATCTGTCAAAAAAGTTATATGTATATTTATATGACTTTTAAAAAAATTGTTCTTTTTTGAGCCTACATTTGGGACGGAGAAGTACATTTAATACTTATACGTATTCATCAATATAAATATATATGTGCGCCCTGGTGCACACGGGAACCAAATGGTTCCTTATTTTTTGAATCACCGATTTATTTGAAACGGAGTAGTACAAATTTTTTTGTCTTTTTTTTTAATTTAATATAAAATGGAAGAAGATTTAAAAAAAATAGAAAATTGTAATAAAAAAGATGATTTACAAATAACAAAATTTGTGTCAATTTTAATTATTGTTATTATAAGTTGGATACTTATTGAATTGTGGTTAAAAGTTCTTGAAAATTTTGCTTACAATACATTGGGTATGAATCCTTCTTCAACTTGGCATAGTTTAATAATAGCTGTAACAATAACATTAATTTTTATTTTAATTTTAGAATTCATGGAAGAAGATGGAACCAATATTAAAAATAATGTTTCTTGTGTAAATACTGCACATAATGTAAATCCTGCTAAAATTGTTTAAAATAAAAATAATTCTCTTTTCGAGATAAATTTACATAAATTGAAAAAATTATATAACTATATTTCAGATAAATCAGGAGAACCTGAAGGTTCTCTGTGATTCAAAAAAAAATAAATATTTACTAGTATGATTTAAAAAGTGAAAGAAAAATATCTTACCAAATTACTGCGAGTATTTGAACTTGACTAGTAGTAGTAAATATAAAATTTTTTGAATATAAAACAGAGTACTTCTCCTTCTCAGATAATATATTGTTGAAATATCTGTCAGATTGAAAAAATTTATATGTATTTTTATATGAGTTAAAAAAAATGTTCTTTTTTTATTTGTGACGGATAAGTAGTATGTATTTACATGTGTTTTATTTTTTAGGTTGATTTTTATCTCTGACAGAGTAGTAAGACTCCGTCCCAGATAATATGTCAATCCAATCTGTCAAAAAAGTTATATGTATATTTATATAACTTTTAAAAAAATTGTTCTTTTTTGAGCCTACATTTGGGACGGAGAAGTAATACATTTTACATAACAACAATAGGATTAAAATATGTAAAAATTTTATCACCTTCAACTTTAAAAGAAACTCTGTTTAACATTTTAAAAATCTCTATATCTTTTGATATTATTTCCACAATACTATCATAATGATTACAACCAGCATAATTAAAAGACCTACCAAAATTAGTAATTACCATATCACCTTGAAGTTTATATTTTTTACATTTATTTAAATTTATAAATTTAGTATTAATGGAATTAAAATCACCATTAAATTTGTAACCTAAATTAAATTTTTTAAATGTTTTTCTTTCACGACAAGATGGTAAATCGTTATCAGACCAATACTCTTTATTTTCACAGTCATTTGAACATTTACCTGTAGTAATAAAACATAAACAAGTTATTTTTTCAATACATGAACTACATAATCTTGGATCAATATTTTCTATTTTATCAAAATTAAATCTTTTTAATAATGATATTGGGTCTATATCACTTTCAGTTTCACTTTTATCTTTTTCATTCTCTGTATCACTATCAGTTTCACTTTTATCTTCTTCATTCTCTGTATCACAAACAACACTTTCAATACCATCAGTTTCATCTTTAATTAAAAAATCATAGATATTTTTCATATATTTTGCGTCACTAAAAATTACGTGACTTTCTTTTTCAATATAATTAATAACATTGTCAATCTTTTTGATATTTATACCTTCACTCATATGTGAAAAATTAATATTATTTTCATCAATTATTTTTCTAAATCTTTCTATAAACTTTTCTTTATCTTTACTGTATGATAAAAATGTAAAAAGACATGCTATTCTTACCATTTTCAATGTATCACCTTTATATTTAAATATATCAATATGTTTATTTTTCCACTTTTCATCTTCATTAATATTTAAATCAAAATTAAATCCATCAGAAATATAAATTAAACCATTAGTAATATCTAAATTATAATAATTTTGTGTATAGAATTTATCATTTAATTTAGGTAACGATTTTAACATATAAGGATTTTGTCTAAGATTTATACATATTTCATATAATTCTTTACTTGGTATATTAAGTAGATCGTTTTGTTCAGCTTTAATAAAAAGATTTCGTGTAAATTCTGAAATTATGTTCTCAATTGAATCTAATTGATTATCTTCATTTATATATTCACCTTGAATTACTATTTCACTTCTTAAAATAATTTTTTTACCATAACAAAGAAGAGTTTTATGTAAAAGTCTTTGATCAATAAGTATTAAATCACCTTTTTTAGGTTTAATTATTATACAATTATCTTCATTGAGTTTATCATCAAGAATAGATATCTCTTCAGACATAGTTCTTCCATCATATACATCACTATATTCAGGATATATAACTAATTCACCTCCATCATAATCATCATTAAGATATAAAATAAGACTATAATTTGATTTATTTAAATCTGTTTCTGTATATTGTGAATCTCTATGCCAGTCAAATTTATCATTAGTATATATATTCATTCTATAGCATTGATTTACTTTAAATTTATTATGGTCCCATTTAATTTTAGTTTGATTAAAACCATAAGGTTTAGCTTTCATATCAATATTAATTTTTGAATTATTTATTCTTTCTTCCAAAGTAGATGTAAATTTTAAATTATTATCAATAATAATTGATCTATCATGACTTCCAAAAGAAACTTTTTCCAGTTCGACATTTTTTATATTTTCCAAAACTAAATCACATTCTTCTTCAGACAAAAAATCTCTAACATGAAAAATTTTATCATCTAAAATTACATTAAATTTATCTGTTTCTTTTAATAACTTTTCATCAAAAATATTAATAATTGTTTTTTTATCTAAATATATTAAAGACATTTTTAATTTATAAACACAATTAATAATAAAATTCAAATTGCAATTTAAAAAATTTATTTATAATAATCAAATAAAAAAAATTTAAAAACAAATGTGTATAACTCGATTAATTTATCCAATCTGTCAAAAAAGTCAATCCAACTTTTTTTAAAGTCACATAAAAATTCATACTTCTCCGTACCAAATGTAGGATCAAAAAAGAACATTTTTTTAAAGTTATATAAAAATACATACTACTCCTGATTCAAAAACTAAATATTTATATGACAATCAATATTACTCCTTTTCAGATCAATCGGTGATTCATTTTTACTCACATAATTATTCATTTAATTTTTTTTTAGTTCAATAATTTTATTTATTAATATTTACTAGTCCAGTTCAGATAATATGTGAGGTTTTCAAAAAAAAATTAAGTATATGTGAATTTATTTTTAAGTATTAAATCAATGCTTTAAAAAAAATATGTAAAAACCTTAAATATAAAAATTTTACATATATAAATATAAGTAGAAGTGTTTAAAAGACATATAAAATATTACTTAAGGATAAGGGTTTTAATTAAAAATTTATATGGTTAAAAAAGTGAAGAAAAAGATCTGGCCCAATTACTCCGACTATTTGAACTGGACTAGTAAAATTTTATATGCATGAAGAAAAAGATCTGTCCAGATTTATTTGTATGAATGTATACATATAAAATAATATATAAAAAATTTTAATTAAAATAATTTTATGTCAATAAATTTCTGAATAAGTGTATTTTTTGAAGTCTAAATTTATCTGAAATAGAGTAGTACTAGTCCAGTTCAGATAAATTGGGTTTTGAGAAAAAATTTATTTATATGTAAATATAAGTAGACTTGGTTAAAATACATATAAAATATTACTTAAGGATAAGCTTTTTAATTAAAATTTTATATGGTTAAAAAAGTGAAGAAAAAAATCTGGCCCAATTTATTTGAACTGGACTAGTAATTTATTTGAAACGGAGTAATACTTAAATAATAATATGTACTTCTCCTTCCCAAATATAATAGTGTGTGACGAGGCGCCTATCCAACTTTTTTAAAATCGATATTAAAATGCACATAACTTTTCCAATCTGTCAGATAGTTCAACAAAATATTATCTTGGACGGAGTCGTAAAAATTTTAATATGTATAATTGAGTTTCGTAAAAATGAATCACCGATTAGTCTCACGATATGAAACGGAGTACTTCTCCGTTTCATATAAAAAAATTGAATTAAGAATTAAAAATTTATCAAATAAAAAAAATGTTACAAAAACTATCTTTAGTTTTGTCTATTAAAATGTTAGATTTAAAAGAATTATATAATTTAGAACAGGCTACTTTAATAAATAAAAATCTTAACAAATTTTTATTGTCTTTTTATAATAAACATGAGATTTTAGAGAAAACGGATCAAATTGAAGATATTGACGAATATAGAAAATACGTTAATTGGTGTATTTTAAAAGCTAATAGACGTTTTATAAATATAGAACAAAGTACTCTTACAAAACATAAAACTGAAAATAAAATTGAAAAAATTGAAGTTTTACATGATAAAATTGTATTTAATTTATTTTTTTCATTAAATAACACTGTAAATTATGAATTATATATAACTTTTAAAAATAATATTTTAAAAATAGGAGGAATAATTTTTGATCATAAAGATATTGATACAATTTATAAAGATCTTTCCACAAATAAAGAAACTTTAAATATTGCAAAAATTCATTTTCCTATGATTAATGAGAAAAGACATTTACAATTTTTATCCGGAGATGAAAAAACATTTATTATTGATATATCTGATTTTATAAGTTTAATTAAAAAAGATTTATTAAATTTTAAACGTATGTTAAACAAAATAATAACACCAGGTAGACCAGATATGTTAGATTAAAGTGAAATATTTTTTTGTAAATTACTAATAGTCCATTTCAGATCAATAACGAACCTAAAGGCACCATTTTCTTGGTTCCTTCTGTAATTCATTTTTACTTAACTCAATTATTCATATAAAATTAGGTCGCCTACTTTTAATTCACTAATTTTACTAGTCCAGTTCATATAGTGGGAATAATTGTGCCAGAACTTTTTCTTCACTTTTAAAACAATATTAAATTTAAATATACTTATTTATGTGCGCCCTGGTGCACACGGGAACAATATGGTGGGACTGTTCCTTTTTTTTGAAAACCCAATTTATCTGAACTGGACTAGTATATATTAACTTATAAGTAAGGATTTAATAAATTAACTTATATATTCATATAAATATTTAATGTACACCGATCCGCACACGGGAACCAAATGGTTTCTTATTTTTTGAATCCCAGATTTATTCCCAAGGTTCTGGTAATATTTGAAATGGAGAAGTACTAATTTTGATAATTTTCAATAAAATAATTTTTAATAACAAATTATTTTATTTCTTTATTTTTTATTTTATAATAATAAAAAATGGATGATGATGATTACAAAATCACTATAATAGTAGGAATTTTCATATTAGTTGTAATAGGTATAATATTTATTATTTTGGTTATTATGTTTGTTTCAAGTACAACGCCTTTAATTGATCAAATGAGTAAAATTTTAGGTAATGTTGATATTATATCTGAAGATATTAAAGATATAGCTACAGATTTTAAAAATACTTTAACAAATATTGAACAAAATGTTTTAACAACTAAAGATAATATTATACAAAAAATCGAACAAGTACCTGCACAATCTCAAAAATTCGTATCATCTATTGATAGTTTAATTAATTCTTTAAAAAATCGTCAAGTAAATTTTACTTCACAAGCTGAAGCTAATATAAAAGCACTTCGACCTGAAGATGATCAATTAATTCAAAAGATTCAAAATGATTATCTTAATATTAGAAATAATATTCAAAATTTTGTAACACAATTAAAAAGTGATATAGTTTATTATGAAAATTCACAAATTTCACCAAAATCAATTGAAGAAAATTTGGATTGTTTACTTCATAATATATAGAAATCTTATTAAATACTACTCCGTTTCAAATAAATCAGGAGAACCTTCAGGCTCTCTGTGATTCAAAAAATAAGGAACCATTTGGTTCCCGTGTGCACACCAGGGCGCACATATATATTTATATGGATGAATTGACGTAATAATTATTAAATATAAGCTTAAATAATAATACATAAAATTACTGAATAATAAAAATTTTATATGAATAATTAAGTGAAGTAAGAATGAATCACCGAAGGAACCTGAAGGTTCCCGCGAACCGTTCGGTTCGTCATTGATCTGAAACGGAGTAGTATATTTTTTCGAATAATTGATTAGATTTTCATTAAGTTTCTAAACCGCATAAAATTTTAAATTTGAATTTAGTTAAACTTAAAATAAATTTTTTCTGAAAACTCAACTATACACTTAGAAGTTACTAGAAAAAAATGAATTAAAAAAAAAATAAAATTATTAAAAAATGTCAGAATATCAAGGAGCTGTTGTTTTTCCTCCTAGACCAGGATTTTATAGTAGTTTTATGTCTATTGATGATGATTATTACCTAGGTTTATATCCATCAATTCTAAAGGCATATCCTGAGTATTTAGTTTATAATACAGTGGTGATTTTAAAAGAAACATATAAAAATAGTAATGAATGTATGATATGTTTTGAATGTAAACCATATGTCAAAATTCAAGTTGATTCTTCTGTACAATATGAATCTATTTGTTCTACTTGTAATGTAAACTGTTGTAATGAATGCTTTGAAATATACATTCATTCAGATAAAAGTAAAAACTCTTTTTACAAATGTTTATTTTGTAGAACTATTTATACAATAATGGAGGAGGTTGATTAAAAAAATATATTGAAACTTTGGTGTAATTAATCCATATATTTACTTAAAATTATAATTAAATACTACTCCGTTTCAAATAAATCGGTGATTCAAAAAATAAAGAACCACTTGGTTCCCGTGTGCACCAGGGCGCACATAAATATTTATACTACTCCGTTTCAAATAAATCGGTGATTCAAAAAATAAATTTTTATATCAATAAATAAGTATAAGTATACATTTAATACTTATACATTAATATATAAAATTAGTGAATTAAAATAATATTATAGGAATAAATGAGTGATCTAAAAATGAATTACCGATTGATCTGAAACGGAGTAGTACGTATTAATAAGTATAAATATTAAATGAATACTTAAACATTAATATACAAAATTAGTGAATTAAAATAATTTTATATGAATAGATAAGTGAAGTAAAAATGAATTACCGATTGATCTGAAACGGAGTAGTATTATTTTAAAGGAAAATCTTACTTTAGGTTCTCCAGTTCAGTAATTTATACTTGTCTAACATATACTTCAATGTTATTATTTCCATTTTTACTATCATTAATTACTAAAGAATTTGGATCAATAATATTCATTATTCCTTTATTATATGTAAAGGCATTACATAATTCATGCATTGCATTACAAGTATAAACTGCATCTGTTAAAGAAACTATATTTTTAAAAGAACAAATACTTGATGCATTTGTACCACAATTTTCTTGAACTTTGCCATTTCTGTCAATTTGTAAGCCAAATTGACCATTTGATTTTGGACAATTATTTGGATCTATTTTTGATAAAGATAAGTAAACATTTAATATACATAATAAAATAAAAAAAATAAATAAAATTCCTATCCCAACATATAAAATTATGGTTTCATTATCCATTTTAATTATTCATTAAAAAAAATTAATTAAATTATTAATTTTTTACTTTTCTGTTAAAATATTTAATAATTATAAAAAAATGAAAATAAAATATTTTATTTTTTGAAATAAAAATGAAAATTATTAACAACAATTTTATTGACAAGTTATTTTATTATTTTAATAAAAATCCTAATGATTACAGTAATAAAAATAATTTGTTATTATTATTAATTTATGTATTAGAATTAAATAAAATTATATATGAAAGTAAAATTAATAAAATAGATATAAAATGTTTTTCTATTAATTATAAAAAATTAAACGAATATACAGACTTTTTGAAAAATTTTAACTCTACTTTTGGTGAAGTAATTTTTTTTAGATATAAAATTATAATTAATTTTGCTATATTGGAATTTAATAATATTTTTACATTATCTTTAGCTATAGATTATGATATGAATAATTACTATAACAATTTTGAAGATAATTATTATGATGCAAAATGTAGATTACATATAAAATTTTATAATTTCTTAAAATTTAAATTTAAAAATCAAAATATTATCTGTCCTGTTTAAAAATTAAATGCATATTTTTTTTAAACTTTAGGACCACTTCTAAAATTTCGCTTAATTTTTTTGTATGAATCCGTCCCAGATAATATTTTGTTGAACTATCTGACACATTGAAAAAGTTATATGTATTTTAATTCTGTTTTATAAAAAAATGTTCTTTTTTGAGCCTACATTTGGGACGGAGAAGTAATGCTTTTAAAGTAAAAATTGAAATTATAATTTTATTTTTTAATTATGAAAAAATGTCAGAAATTAGAGATTATTTAGACAAAAAAAAAGAAATTGAAAATCAAATTTATTTACTTAAGAGTGAACTTAATATTGTTTGTGATAAAATCCATGAAATTGATGATATTAAAGTAACTATTGAAAATGATTTTGTTATATTATCAAATAGCCTCAGAAAATTATTAAAAGTTTATAAATATAGATTTAATAAAAATATAATTAGAAAATTTATTAATAAAAAAGAGTTTGAAAATGAAATTTTAATTTATAAAAATGGTTTTTTTGAAGATTATATTGAAATTTATATTTTTTTTGAAAATGAAAAATATTATGTTGAAGTTAATTATATTTATGATTATGAAAAATTTTCAGTTAAAAGGGAAAATTTGATTGAAATTTTAAATTCTATATTATTAATTTAAATAAAAAAAAAGAATTATATTAATTAATGTAAAAATTTATGAAAATAATATTCTTATAGATATAAAAATTGAAAATCAAATTTAAGAAAATTAAATTTGAATTGAATAAAGATATTGATAAATCTTGAAATTTCGATTAAAAATTATTTACTACTACTCCGTTTCATATCGTTGGAGTAATCGGTTATTCATTTTTACTTCACTTATTTATTCATATAAAATTAGGCGGCCTAATTTTAATTCACTAATTTTGCATATTAATGTTTAAGTACTTCTCCGTCCCAGATAAATTTATCCAACTTGAAAAAGTTATATAAATATATCTGGAACGGAGAAGTATTCATTTAATATTTATACTTATTAATACTTATAAATATTTATGTGCGACCTGGTGCAGACAGGAACCAAATGGTGGGACTGTTCTTTATTTTTTTGAATCACAAAGAGCCTGAAGGATCTCCTAATTTATCTAAAACAAAATAGTATTAAATTTAATGAGAAAAATACTTTTTTTAAATAAATAATCTAAAAATATGTTTAGGATGTATTTTAAAAAATTAAAAATATATTTACAATTAGATATTTTTTTTTTCAATTATTATTTTATTTAATAGTTTCTCATTGAATCATTATCAATATTTAAATAACTATTTCTTGAAGAAGGATAAACGTCTGATGAATTTCTTGAAGAAAAATCATTGTTTGGCATATTGTCTCCTCTATATGTTGAATCTGAATTTGTGAAATAATTACTAGATGAACCTCTTCTACTTGGAGAATAAGTATCTTGACTTCTTAAATTATTTTGACTTCTTGACGAAGAATAATCTTTTGTTAAAATATTATCTTTTGAAGAAGCAGTTCTTGAGTTTCCATTTAAAGATCTACTTGGAGAAGCAGTTCTTGTGTTTCCATTCATAGAAGGAGCAGTCTTTGAGCTTCCATTTAAAGATCTACTTGGAGAAGCAGTTCTTGTGTTTTCATTTATAGAAGAAGGAGTTTTTGAGCTTCCATTTAAAGATCTATTTGGAGAAGAAGTTCTCGAGGTTCCATTCATAGAAGGAGGAGTATTTGAGTTTCCATTTAAAGATTTAGATGCAGTTCTTGAATTACTTTTTGCAGAAGGAGGAGTCTTTGAGTTTCCGTTTAAGGAACTACTTGGAGATGCAGTTCTTGAATTACCATTTGTAGAAGGAGGGGTCTTTGATTTTTTACTTGGAGATGAAGTTCTTAAGTTTCCATTCATGGAAGAAGCAGTTCTTGTGTTTCTACTGGGAGATGAAGTTCTTGAGTTTCCGTTTGTAATAGCACTTCTACCTGGACTTCTGGATTTAGTATCTTTTAATAATTTTTTTAATGATTTGACAATATTTTTAAATTCTTCATCATCAAATGAAACTTGTAAAAATTTTTGTTTATAAATAGTTACGCCATTATTATTCCAATTTGTTACAGAATTATATCTCATTGTGTTATCACCAATGTATTCTAATGACTGACCATTATTTTCATAAATTGCATTCTTGTTGTTTTTGATATTTGTGATAAATTTAGAGAATTTATCCACATCTAGATTATTGATCTCTTTGAACAATTGAATGTCTGCCATTTTTATTTAATTAGAAAAAAAAAATATTTTTTAATTTTTTTTTAATATTATTTGATTTTTTAATTTAAAAATATAAATTAAAAAAAATGAACTTTACAGAATATAAATTAAAAGAAGATAAATTTAATAAAAAATTTAATGATATTAAAAAATTAGTTACACCTGAAATTAATTTAGAAGAATTAAATATAACTGAACTAAAAGTTTCAGAAGACATAAATCATAGAAAACAATTAAAAAAAATAAAATTATTTATCCATCCTGATAAAATAAATAATAGAAATATCTCTGAAGAAGACAAGATTTTTTTATATTTATGTTTACAAAAAATTAATTCAGAGAAATTAAATTTTATAGATTCTTTAAAATTAATAAAAAAAAATAAAAATTGTTTTGATTTAATTGTTAAAACTTTAAATATAGATTATATACCAGATGATGAGATCGTTCCCGAGAAAAATTTTAAAATTGATTGGCATGAAAGTTTAAAAATCCATATTAACTTTTTTTTAAGTAATCTTGAAAGAAAATTAATTGATACTGTAAATTTTAAACTTAAAATTATTCGTGAAAATTATATCAAATTTATACAAAAGTACCAAAAGATTTTAGAAAATAAGTTATTAATTAATAAGTATAATTGTTCTATGTGTTTAAATCAATTAATTAAAAGAAATATTGAAATAGAATTGCAAGAAAAATTTCGAGGAGCTATTGGTTCTGATAAAATTTTAGATTACAATCAAATTGTAGAAGTTTATATAGAAAATGAAAGATATTCCATGGAATGTGAAGATTTCAGAAATGATTATATTTTGTATCGAGAAATTGTAAATTTAGATAATTTAGAAAAAATAATAAAAATTTTAAATATAAAAGATGTAAATTTTATATGGAATTATATTAAAAATAATTTTTTTAATATGTTCATATTTTTAAAAGACATTAAAATTTTTCATTATACTTTTAATTTTTATTCGATTTATAATAATAAAAATGATGTAGATAAAATTATTGAAAGTTTATGAAAATTAAACTACTACAACTCCGTCCCAAATGTAGGATCAAAAAAGAACAATTTTTTTTAAAGTCATATAAAAATCCATATAACTTTTTTAATATGTCAGATAAATTAATCTGAAACGGAGTATTTAAAATTTTTATAAAATTGGTTCTACAAATATACTAAATCTTGAGGATTTACCAAGATCTGACAATATTCTACATTACTTTTGTTAAGTATATCACTGAATTTTACAATATCTTCTTCTCTTAGTTCTGTTTTATTATTTTCTAAAAATTCTTCTATCACTTGAGTTGTCTTTTGTAAATATTGTAATAATTTTACCTGTAGAAATTTTCCTTCATATGTCTCATCATTGCAACCCTCATCATAGTAACCATCATCTTCTCCTTGATAAAGTAAATAAATAGATTCAGAAATCAGCAAAGAAAATTTATCTCTTTCAATAACCTTATCAATTAAAAGATGTTTTTTTTTTTCTTAAAAACCTGATATCTCTCTTATCTTTAATAATAAATGCCATAGATATATTTGAGCTCATTTTTTCTTTTCTTAAAAAAATTTTTTTAAGAAAAGAAAAAACTAAAAAGAACATATAAATATACTACAACTATTGTCATAATATTAATAAATATGTACATACCATAAATTGAGCCATATTCTTCTTTGATATTTATATTATAAGGTGATTTTAATAACCAAAGTAAAGCTTGAGATAAAATTAATGAAATAACTAAAGCTTTCCAGAATCCGCATCCACAAAAGTAAAATATAAAAAATACCAAAACAAGAAATATTATATAAATAATTAAAGAATAAAATAAATCCATTTTTAATATACAAAAAAAATATGATTTTTGAAATTATTTTAATGGTCCAAAAATATTTGTCTAGTTCAAAAAAATTAACTAATACTGCTCCGTTTCAGATTAATGACGAACCTTCATGTTCCTTCGGTAATTCATTTTTACAACACTCAATTATTCATATAAATATATTTTAATTCACGACTTTTATATATTAACTTATAAGTAAGGTTTTAATACAACAACTTATATATACTACTCCGTTTCAGATCAATTGGTAATTCATTTTTAGAAGACTCATTTATTCATATAAAAATTTTATTGTTCAGTAATTTTATGTACTACTCCGTTTCAGATCAATCGGTAATTCATTTTTACTTCACCCAATTATTCATATAAAATTATTTTAATTTACTAATTTTATATATTACTGTATAAGTATTAAATGTGTACTTATACTTATTTACTCATATAAATATTTATTTTTTGAATCACCGATTTATTTGAAACGGAGTAGTATTAATATTTAAGCTTACATTTAATACTTATACGTATTCATCCATATAAATATTTATGTGCGGCCTGGTGCACATAATGGTGGGACTGTTCCTTATTTTTTGAATCACCGATTGGTCCCTGTCCCACACTAATATGAAACGGAGTACTACTCCGTCCCAGATAATATTTTGTTGAACTATCCAATCTGTCAAAAAAGTTATATGTATATTTATATGCCTTTTTAAAAAATTGTTCTTTTTTGAGCCTACATTTGGGACGGAGTAGTAGTAATTGTAAATGAAGCGATTTTTTTTATAATTATTTTTGTTTTTTTATATTTTAATTCCGAACGGTAAGACAAATATCCGGATCAATTAATAATACAATGGTACTTCAGGTTTTTCCTCTTGACGAGTATTTAATTTTTAATATACAAAAAAAATGAAATATTTTTGAAATTATTCAATTCAAAAAATGTCTGATGATAGTGATAGTGATAATTCTATTTCTTCTGTAGAAACAGAAGAACAAATTTCTAATTATCCACATAGTACTTTATTTGAATCTAATGATAGAAATTTTAATTTTAAAAATACAGATTCAATTAAAAAAATTGTTAAGAAATGTAAGCCTTATGGATGGGAAAAAGTTTTTGAAGAATCATACAGTGAATTAAAAGTTATTTCTGATAAATTAGAAACCTTAGAAAAAAAATCGGGTAGAATTGTTCCTGACAGAAATTTAATTTTTAGAGCATTTCATATATGTCCTCTTGAAAATGTTAGAGTTGTAATTATTGGTCAAGATCCTTATCAAAATCTTGATGATGAAGGTAATTCTGTAAGTCAAGGAACGTCTTTTTCAGTAAAAAAAGGCCAACCTATTCCTCCTTCTCTTAAAAATATATTTAAAGAAATCAAAAATTGTTATAAAGATTGTAAAGTTGGTGAACATGGATGTTTGGAAAAATGGTCAAAAGAAGGTGTTTTGCTGTTAAATACTTGTTTAACAACAGATGTGGGGGTTAGTAATTCCCATGGAAAATATGCTTTATGGATGCCTTTTATTATTGATGTGATTGATGCAATTGCAGAAACTAATCCAAAATGCATTTATGTTCTTTGGGGAAAAGAAGCACAAAAAATAAAACCTTATTTAAAAAAAAATCCAATTATAATTGAAACAAGCCACCCTTCACCCTTTTCAGTAAATTATGGATTTGATGGTTCAAAATGTTTCAAAAAAATAAATAAACATCTCGATGCTAGGAAACTACCTGAACTCGCAAAAGGCAAAGAACATCATTGGAGTGTCTTAAAAGGTCCAATTGATTGGAGTTTAGATGATTAATAAAATATAAATAAAAAAATTTTCTCTAGCTCAAATATCAAAATAAATAAAAAAGTACTTCTCCGTCCAAGATAAAAAAGAACATTTTTTTTAAAATTCATATAAATATATATATAAATTTTTTAATGTGTCAGATAATATGTTGATGTGGGACGGAGTTGTACGCCAACATTTTAATGAAATATATTTCTCTAAACAAACCTTATTCTCAAAAAATATACTTCTCTAAACAAATTATATTTCTTTAAACAAACTAAAAAATTATAATGAAATATATTTCTTTAAACAAAATAAAAATTATAATGCTGCTCTAGACAAATTAGAAATTTATAATAAAAAATATTTCTCTACTAGTCCAGTTCAAATAAATTGGGTTTTGAGAAAAATTTTATTTATATGTAAATATAAGTAGACTTGTTTAAAAGACATATAAAATATTACTTAAGGATAAGCTTTTTAATTAAAAATTTATATGGTTAAAAAAGTGAAGAAAAAGATCTGGCCTGACATATTATCTGAACTGGACTAGTAGACAAATTAGAAAATTATAATGAAATATATTTCTCTAAATAAAATAAAAAACTATAATAAATATATTTCTATAGACAAAATAAAAAAATTATACGACTCGGTCCCAGATTAATTTATCCAATCTGTCAAAAAAGTTATATGTATATTTATATGACTTTTAAAAAAATTGTTCTTTTTTATTTGGGATGGAGAAGTAATAAATACATTTCATTAAATTAGAAAAATTTAATGAAATGTATTTCTCTAGAAAAACTGAAAAATTATAAGACAATATATTTTTCTAAACAAATTAGAAAAATTTAATGAAATATATTTGTCTAGACAAAATAAAAAAATTATAATAAAATATATTTCTCTAGACAAAATTAAAAATTATAATGCTGCTCTAGATAAAATGAAAAGTACGACAACATTATAATTAAATATATTTATCTAATTAAAAATAAAAAATTATAATAAAAAATAAAGATTTACGATGGAAAATCTTTTTATTAAGTTGTTTAATTATATTTAAAAAACTTATATTTACACAAGACAAGAAAAATATGTGTGTTAATTTTTCTAATATATATAAAGTTTGGATCGATTCATTTGAATTAAAAAAATATTAAAAACGTTTTTTTAATATTTTTAATATTTATTTATTTAAGAATTTCACTCATCATATCTTTTGCGAAGGGATGAAGAATCAGATTTAATTCTGTATCTTTATTAATTTCTTGAAATTTAATTTTTTCATTTGAGCTTAATAGTTTAGTTAAATAATCACAGTCATCTTCAGTAATTTCATACACAAAAAGAAAGTATTTAGATCCAGCAAACCAATAAACTCCTTTCATATTTTCGAAAATATCATCAAAAATCTTATCATATCTATCATATTCAATTTCTTCGAAAAATTCTCGAATTGCAGTCATTCCTGGTTCTTCTTCTAAATAGTCTCTTTTCCCACCTAAAAAATTTAATGATTTTTTATTATCTCTTTTTTCTTCAATCATCATAAATTTACCAGATTTTGTTTTAATACAAACACCTGCAGCACAAAAACCTTGAAAATCTTCATTTCTTGAATTATCAAAGTTTTCTACAAAATAGTTTTTTTTTGACGTTTTTTTTCTCAATTCAATAAATTTAGGATTTTTTTTGAAATCAATTTCTTTTTTCAATTCAGAATTTTTCTTTAATTCTAGATATTTAGAATTTGGTTCTGAAATTCTTAATCCAGAAATATCTAATTTATCAGAAACGTTTGTTTTCAAATCCATAATTCTTAATCCAGAAATATCTAATTTATCAGAAAAATATAGGTTGTAGTTACAATCCGTAATTTTTAATCCAGAAATATCTAATTCAGAAACTTCTAATTTATCAGAAACTTCTTTTTCAGTCTCGGAAGAATTGCTTTGATTTTTTAAATCAATTAATTTTTTTCTTTCATGAACAATAAAAGTCGTTATAATAGAACCTAAAAATAAAGTTGAACTTAATATTTTACTTGTCATTTTTCTTTCTTAAAAATTAAAAAAAAAATTCAATTTTTCAGATAAAATACAATATGAAAAATATACTACTTCTTCCCAGATAATATGTCAAGCCAATCTGTCAAAAAAGTTAAAACCACCAACTGACTGTAAAAAAAACATTTTTTTGAGTCTACATTTCGGACTGAGAAGTAAGTCATTTTAAATAAATTAATACTTCTCCGTCCCAAATAAATTTATCCAACTTGAAACAGTTATATGTATATTTATATGACTTTTAAAAAAATTCTTCTTTTTTATTTGGGACGGAGAAGTACTCAAGTTTATATATTTGAAATAATTCAAAAGCGAATATTTAATGTAATAATATAAATTTTTTATTTATTTAAATATTTATTTTTTTTCACAATAAATCAAAATAGATAATAAAATTAAAATTGAAATTTTAGATTAATAACAACTTCACTAAATTTAATTGAAGGTTGAACATCATGTTCTTTATAATAATGAAATATTCCTCCAAGAAAATAAAAAATATTTTTTTCATGTTTAAATATAAACATTGATCCTATACTTTCAAGTTCCTGATTACAAATTCTATACCTTGAATCCCCCCTTTTATTTTTATTTTTTCCTAATTTTTCATCTTGTATTTTATCTTCAATATTTTTAAGTTTTTTATAAAATTTGCGTTAAATTTTACTAGTCCAGTTCAAATAAATTGGGCCAGATCTTTTTCTTCACTTTTTTAACCATATAAATTTTTAATTAAAAAGCTTATCCTTAAGTAATATTTTATATTTATTTTAAACGCGTCTATTTATATTTACATATAAATAAATTTTTTCTCAAAACCCAATTTATCTGAACTGGACTAGTAATTTTTTAGGATAAGGAAATTTTTTTTTACTATTTCAAAATAATTTCCGATATTTACATAGTCTTCATTCATTTCTTTAGCTATACTTTCCCAATATCCTTCAATGTAACCAGAAGACATTTTAGTTAAAGGATAAAAATTTATCACTTCCGAGTTTAAATAATAGAAAAGAATTGTTTATCAGTATTTTTTAATTTTTTTAATTTTAATTCTTATACTAGTTCAGTTCAAATAAATTGGGCCAGATCTTTTTCTTCACTTTTTTAACAATATAAATTTTTAATTAAAACCCTTATCCTTATTTTATATGTCTTTTAAACACTTTTACTTATATTTATATATAAATAAATTTTTTCTCAAAACCCAATTTTATAGGAATCCTAAAGGATTCTCCTGAACTGGACTAGTACTCCGTTTCAGATCAATGACGAGCCAAGAAAATGGAGCCATTGTTCTGAAACGGAGTAATAGTATTTTTTATCATTTTTTTCGGTAATAAAAGTCACAATTTCTAAATTCGGTATTTCAAAAAGTGATTATTTATGTACGGCTCGGTGCACAAGGGAACAGTCCCACGAATATGGTTCATTTTTTTGAATTACAGAGAACCTTCAGGTTGTCCTGATTTATCTGAAACGGATTATTATGAAATTTTAATTAAAATATTTCATTTAGTCAAGAATTTTTTAAAACTTAATAATATTTGGAAGAAATATTTTTTAATGAAAATACAAAAAATATTTTTTATTGTTAATTAAAAAATGACAGAATTTGAAATTACAAAAGACGAAACGGATCTTCTAAATTCGCTTGAAATTAATTTAGATGCAGAAAAATTTACAATTGGTGATGATGTTTCTGAATTTCTTACTAAAAAAGATGATATTATATTTTTAAGAATAAGTACTTTATCTCTAGGAAATTCTTTTTTACATAATTTTTTAAAGATGACTAGTAAAAGATACAATCAAGATTTGGATTATGAGAAAAGATTAAAAATGGCAAAAAATTTAAGAAAAGAGTTATTGTCATTTATAAAAGATAATTATGAAGAAGAAAAATTTAAAAAATATAAAAAAATGATGGATAAAAAAGGGGGTTTGGAATATATTAATGAGGCTTTTAATTCAAAGAAAGAATTAGATTATAAATTATATTCTTTCATGGCTTATTTATTTGATGTAAAATTTGAAATTTATAGATTAAAAGAAAAAGAACTAGAATTGATTAAAAGTTATAATACTTCTGGGAAATTTAGTCTACGTTTTCTTAAAAATAATAAAACATTATATGAACCTATTGCTGGAATGCATGAAAATAGAAAGGAGTTATTTTTTAATTTTAAAAATGTTTAGGAAAAAATAAATTGAAAATAAAAAATATATTGAATAATATTGATTTAAATAATTAATACATATATTTTTAATATTTTTGAAAATTACAAATTTCTAATTTTTTTCTTCATATATTTTATATGATAATTTATATGAAGAAAATATTTTTGAAAATTTGTTGAATACTTAATCAGAAACGGAATTTTTAATGATTTTTTACACTTAAGTATTCACTTAGTTTTTTTCAATTTTTTCCAAACTTTTTAATTTTTAAATTTTTCAATTTGTATATTAAAAATATCTTTTGAGTTTGAGAACATATAAAATATACTTAAAAAAATTAATACGACTCCGTCACAAATAAAAAGTAGGCGGCTATCCAACTTTTTAAAAAGCCCTATTAAAATGCATATAACTTTTTCAAGTTGGATAAATTTATCTGGGACGGAGTAGTAAATTTTTATTTGAATAAAAAATGATTATTTATCTTTTATCAATCCTTTAAATTTTTTATATTTTTTTATAAAATCTTTACTATTTAATTCATTTTTATTTATTGAAAATTGCTTATATATAAATGGAGCTATATCATGAGATGTACACAAAAATATTTCTTTTTTTGAATCTAATTTTTCTTTAATAAATTCCATAAAAACATCTTTGTATAACCCAGTTTCTGTTAGATAATTTAAAAAATAGTCTATTTCATCATCTGTAAAATGATAATTTGTAAAATAATATTCAGGGTATCTAATAGAAATATATGATAAACATTCTGAAAATTCTAAAAGATCTTTAATAAAAATTTTAAGTCTAAAAAAAAGATCTTCATTATCTCTTAAATTTGGATTCATTTTTTTAATATAATTTTTTAATTTTTTTTCAATTTTTTTCAATTATTATTTTGAAGATATATATAATTCTGTTCTAGAAAAATTAAAAAAGTAAAAAAATATTTAAATAATATAAATGTCGTAATATATTTTTTTACAATTAAAATTGTACTACTTCTCCGTCCCAGATAAAAAAGAACATTTTTTTATAAACTCATATAAAAATATATATAAATTTTTTAAGTTTGATAAATTAATCTGGGACGGAGTAGTACTTCGTTTCATATATTAGGAGTAAAGGCTGATTCATTTTTTAATCAGTTATTTATTCACTAATTTTATTTATTATTATTTATTTGAAACGAATTAGTAATTTAATAAACTGATTATTTAAACTTAATTTGAATAATAATAAATATATTCTGTTATAGAAAATGCTCATTTAAATTGTAAAATATTTCAATTCTTTAGAAGAATATTTAATTCTATATAAACAAATTTTGATCAGTTTTAGATAAATATTTATTTTTTTTTAGAGATTTCTTTTTTATTTTTAATATCTGAATAAATAATTTTAAATATATATTTAACTTTACTTTTTAAATTAAAAACTTCAGAAAAATTATTTAAAATATCTTTTTTATTTTCATTGTTATCTTTTTCATAAGTTTTAAAAACATAATCTATCAATTCAGAATCTCTTATAATATCCCAAGATTCTTTCTCTTTATTATATTCAGTTTGAAAAAATTCTAATAAATTTTACCAAGATTCACCTTTTGATAAAATATGTAAAATATATAAATTTATATTGTACTTTTTATTATTAATATTCCATACAATAAAAGAATCATCTTCTAAATTAATATAATCTATTTCTGAAAAATATTTATTAATTAAATTTTTTATCATTTTAATGTTTTCAGTTCTTGAATATTTACATTTATATATAATCGTTAAATATAGATTATTATTATCAAAATTAAGATAAAGTTGCATACAATCCATTATTATAATAGTTGTTCTTCTAATAATAACTTCACTATCTTTAAATTTTTTCTCAACTACTTTATAAATATCTAATAGATATTCTTCTATAAAATTAGGTACTACTCCGTCCCAGATAAAAAAGAACATATTTTTATAAACTCATATAAAAATATATATAAATTTTTTAAGTTGGATAAATTAATCTGGGACGGAGAAGTATTTTATATTTATTTAAATATGGATTTTTAATATATTCATTTATAATATAATTATCAACTATACCATCATAATAATAATTTTAAATATTTGATTTGTCTAAAGATATAATTATTTTTATTGAATTCATAAATTGAATTCAAAAATTCAACAATATAATAAATTTTAATTTTACTACTACTCCGTCCCAGATAAATTTATCCAAGTTGAAAAAGTTATATGTATTTTTATGTGACTTTTAAAAAAGTTGGATAGCCGCCTACTTTTAATTTGGGACGGAGAAGTACAATACATTATATATATCCATTTTATATATAAAATAAAATTTAAAATATTTTTTTTAATAAATTCTAATATTCTTACTACTCCGTCCCAAATAAAAAAGAACATTTTTTTATAAACTCATATAAAAATATATATAAACTTTTTAAGTTGGATAAATTAATCTGGGACGGAGTTGTATATAAAAATTATTAAAATTTATTTTTAAGCTAACTTTTACATGAATTGAAATATTTATTTGTTTAATTTAATTTTTAGAAAGAAGATTTATTTTAAATTAACTATTAATAAGATATATTATTTCATATAAATCATAAATTAATATATTTTTCTAGAGAAATTAAAAATTTGAAATAATTAATTAAAAAAAAATATGATAGATAATGTTGAATGTAGATTTTGTGGAGATGAAGTATATAAAAAAAATCAAAACATAAATTTTACTAAATGTGGATGTACTGGTACTATTTGTGATGTTCATGATACTTGTTTATTTAATTGCTTAAAACATAAATATCAGAATAAATTTTTTTCTGAAATACAAAGTATGTATGAAAAAATATGAATTTTCAAGATATATTAAAGTTAGATTATATTTGGAAGCTCAAAAAAATATTCATGTTGAATTGAAACGCGAAAAAGTAATGTTTGAAATAAGAGAAAAATTTAACAGAGAAATAACTGATGATGACATTAATAAAAGTAAATCAAAAATTAAAAAAGATTTTATAATAACCGTTCTTTACTTTACTAGGTATTATGACATATTTAATTTCTAATTTTTTTATAAAACGGTTAATTTTATTTTTGAATACTTTTTCAATTTTCACAATTATTTTATTATCTTCTATATTAATATTCAAAACAAATTTTTCTTCTAATTTAATTACTTTTGGGAGAATTTTTGCAATTACATATGTATATAAATATGATAATTTAATTACTGTAGATCATCTAGAACTAATAAATAATATATATGATTCATTTTTTATAATATTTATTAGTTCTTTAATATTATTATTTAGTTATTTTTTATTTCTGTAAATTTTTAATATAATATTAAATTTCAAATACTTTTTGCTAGATGTTTTTGTATTTTTGAACCGATATAAAATTTTAAGTTAAAAATTATATGTAAATATAATTTTTAACTAGTTAGAATAATAATTATTTATAAAAAGTAGTAACTTCTCCGTTTCATATAGTGGACTAATCTGTGATTCGTTTTTTCAACACTCAATTATTCATATAAAAATATTTTTTTCTTAAATTTTTATATATTATTTTACAACTGTAATTTAAGAATTGTCACGTCAATTCATTAATATAAATTTTATGTGCGCCTTGGTGCACACGGGAACCAAATGGTTCCTCATTTTTTGAATTACCAATTAATCTGAAACGGAGTACTACTCCGTCCCAGATTAATTTATCCAAGTTTAAAAAGTTATATGCATTTTAATATGGGTTTATAAAAAATGTTCTTTTTTATTTGGGACGGAGAAGTAGTATATTTAGATAAATATAACTTTTTTTTTAAAGATTCATTATAAATTTTTAACATATTCTAAAAATTCATAATGTATATGTTTAAATTTAAATTCGTTTGGATCTATATATAAAATATATAATGCTCTTTCACATCTTTCTTTATTGAAAGGATATCTATTTCTATAAAAATATTTAAAACATTCAATATTTGAGTGTATGCATGCAATTTCCGTTAAATCTATACTTTTTAAATATTCATTTTGGTACAAATCATACATGTGATCAAGGTTATTTTCAAAAGATTCTTTCGACATTTTTTTTCATTTTTATTTCCATTTTTTTCATTTTTCATTTTTATTTTTTTTCATTTTTATAAACAGATATATTTCTTAAAATTTTATAGGGTTTTTAGAATTTTATAACAAAATGTATTTCTTCTAAAATTTTTATAATGTCTTTTAAATTTTTATAAAAAAATATACTACAACTCAGCCTTAAATGTAGTCTCAAAAAAAAACAATTTTTTTAAAAGTCATATAAATATACATATAACTTTTTTAATGTGTCAGATAATATGTCAATCTGGGACGGACTCGTACTACTCCGTTTCAGATCAATCGGTGATTCACTCATTTATTAATATAAAATTAGGTCGCCTACTTTAATTCAGTAATTTTATATATTAACATTTAAGTAGTTATTAAATAATTATACTAATTTATTCATATAAAAATTTTTTTTTGAATCACCGATTTATTAGAAACAGAGTATTATTTCTTTTAAATTTTTATAAAAAAATATATTTCTTCTAAATTTTTATAAGTTCTTTAGAATTTTTATAAAAAAATATATTTCTTCTAATTTGTTATAAGTTCTTTAGAATTTTTTAACAAAATATATTTCTTCTAAAATTTTTATAATATCTTTAGAATTTTTTAACAAAATATATTTCTTCTAAAATTTTTATAATATCTTTAGAATTTTTTAACAAAATATATTTCTTCTAAATTTTTACGACTCCGTCCCAGATTAATTTATCTGACACATTGAAAAAGTTATATTTATATGACTTTTAAAAAAATTGTTCTTTTTTGAGCCTACATTTGGGACGGAGAAGTATAAGGTCTTTAGAATTTTTATAACCAAATATATTTCTTCTAAATTTTTATAAGGTCTTTAGAATATTTAAAAAAAATATATTTCTTTTAATTTTTTTATAAGGTCTTTAGAATTTTTTCTAATGAAATATATTTCTGTACTACTCCGTTTCAGATAAATCGGTGTTTCAAAAAAAATAATTTTATAGGAATAAATGAGTGATCTAAAAATGAATAACCGATTATTCCCAGATTAATTTATCCAATCTGTCAAAAAAGTTATATGTATATTTATATGACTTTTAAAAAATTGTTCTTTTTTATTTGGGACGGAGAAGTAACCGATTATTCCCACGATTTGAAACGGAGAAGTAAAATTTTTATAAACACTTCTAAAATTATTTTAATTATTCTAATATAATACAACATTACTCTGTAACTTTTTTTAACTTTTTTTTAAACTTTTTAATAATATTTTTTAATTTTTTTCTAAAAGTTTTATTAACTCTTGTAATTTTTTTTACACTTATAGAAAATATATTTCTTTACAAGTAAACTTACTTTTTTAGAAACTATTTTAAAAATTTTATAACAAAATATATTTCTCCAAACTCTTTCAAATTTTTTTTAACAATAACTTACATTAATTATATCAATTTTTTCACTCACAAACTATTACTTTGTATATATCTATAAAAATACCAATAATAATCTTTTTCTATAGAATCCGACAAATATTCTAAATCTTGTATTCTAATAATTAATCCTTTTTGGTTACAAAATTTTAAACATTGATAACTTTTTTCATTACAATCAGAAATTAAATATTTAATAATTTCTCTATCCCAAGGACAATTATTTTCATAAAGATATTTTAAAATTTCTAGATTTAAACTTCGAGAAGCAATATTCACACATTCTTCGCTGAATCTAAAACCTTTTTTACAAAAAAACATGACAGTTTCAAGATTATCACTTTCACATGCTAATTTTAAAAAACTTTTATCAAATAAAAAATATCTAAAATTGTATATATCTGATATATATTCTAAAAATTCAATCCTTCCTTTTTCTGAAATTTTTTTAATATGTGCTTTGGTTAAAATTAAACTAATATTATCTTCATGTAAATCAATACAATATTTATACATTTCAAAATAATTATTATTAATAAAATAATATATCCAATCTTGATAAGTTGTAATATACACATTAAAATTTTCAATTATAAACACCAAAACTTCTATATTTTCAATATTTCTTTCTATTATTAAATATTTGTCTAAAATGTCTAATTGATTTTTATTTTTAAGATATTCTAAACATAAAATATTTTTTATTGGTCTTTTATCATCCACCTCATTATTCCATTGACAACCATTTTTTAAAGCATATTTGAAAGATTCAAGATCACCTGAAATAAGACTATCTGAAAGAATTCTTGAAGGTAAAAATAAATTATTTTCATTATAAAATTTTATAATTTTAAGATTAAAATTTTGGATATCAAAAGTAATATTTTTTTCAAACAAAAACTTTAAAATTTTATAGTTAGCATTTTTAATTTTTAAATCTTTTATTTTAATTTTTTCTTCAAGAACTTTTAAAATATTTAAATGATTATAATGACAGGCAGTTTTAAAAAAGTAAATATAATCTTTTTGATCAAAAACAAATTCTTCAAAAAAATAAATAAAACATTCAAATGAACCATATATAAAACAAGTATTTACATTTTTAATTGTATCATTATAATCTTTATTAGGAAATTTCTTTTCAGAAAACATCAAAGCATTAAAATAATTATATTTACAGCATAAATCAGATAAATTATTATTATCTATTGTAATAAAAGAAAATAAAAAATTAAACAATTCTTTTAAATGTATATCCGGATCTCTTAAAAAATCTATAGGTTTTAAATTATAAATATTTTCATAAAATAATTCTGGGAATTCGTAAACATCCCAAAATTTTATTACCTTAAATAATAAATACATATTTTTTTCATCAGGAGCACAATGAATTAATATAGTTTTTTCATCATCCTCATCTTCCTCTTCTTCTGAAAAATTCTCATAAAGTTTAGATTTTTTTAACCATTTATATTTTTCTTGTTTCAAAAAAGATAACATTTTATTTAGTTATAAAAAAATAATAAAAACTCTTTTAAATTTTTTTTAAAAGTATTGGTCGAAAGTGATCAAATAATTTTTTTGAATAAATACAAATATTTATATGTGATTTTCATTTTTAGAAGTGAGCATTATAATTTACAATAAATATTTGTAAATTATTCGAAATTATTTTTTAGACTCAATAAATATTCCTCCATTTCTTTAGTATTTGCTAGTTTTAACAAATTAGTACTCATCATTGTACCAAAACAATAAATTTTATTAATATCAAATTTATTTGTTTCGTGTAACAATTTTACAAGTTTCAAATTATCAGAGATAACTGCAAATGCCAAAATATCTAAATAACATTCAAAAACTCCATTACAATAAACGGTAATTTCATTGGTTAAATAATTACTACTCCGTTTCAAATAAATGACGAACCGAATGGTTCGCGGGAACCTAAAGGCACCATTTTCTTGGTTCCTTCGGTGATTCAAAAAATAAGGAACAGTCCCACCATTTGGTTCCCATGTGCACCAGGGCGCACATAAATATTTATATGAATATATAAGTTAATGTATTAAATCCTTACTTATAAGTTAATATATAAAATTAGTGAATTAAAAGTAGGCGACCTAATTTTATATGAATAATTGAGTTAAGTAAAAATGAATTACCGAAGGAACCAAGAAAATGGTGCCTTTAAGTTCCCGCGAACCGGATGGTTCGTCATTGATCTGAAACGGAGTAGTACTTTTTAAAATTTCTTCCATATTTGGATTTATATTTAATAATAAATGTTCAGCTAAAGAAAAAAATTTAAAAGATTCGAGTAATTTTTCTTCATTTCTAGATGGTTCAAATGACCAATGCGTGTAATTTAAATCTCCATTTCTAACATAAATGACATATTCAGTAGTTTCAAGAATTTTCTCTAAAGTGTAGTTCATTTTTTAATTTTATTTTTTTTCATTTTTATTCTAAAATATTTAATCGTATAAATTATTTAAAAAATATTTTTAAAATTACTACTCCGTTAAAAATGTAGGCTCATTTCTTTTTAACATCACTTAAATATACTATACATATAAGAAAAAAGAATTGAGTCGTACTTTTTGGAAATTTATGTTCTAAAAATACATTTGTCTATAAATTTTTATAAACTCGTACTTCTCCGTCCCAAATTAAAAGTAGGCGCCTATCCAACTTTTTTAAAAGGCACATAAAAATACATATAACTTTTTCAAGTTGGATAGTTCAACAAAATATTATCTGGGACGGAGTCGTATAATTATTTAAAATGAAAATATTTTCCAAGAATAATTCTACTACTCTGTCACAAATAATAATAATAATATGTCAATGCATTTTTTAATATCAGTTAGATACACATATAGAAAAAAAAAGAATTGAACTGACATATTATCTTGGACAGAGAAGTATTTTTTTAAGCAAAGATTTGATTTATAAATATTTATAAGAATAGTGTTAACTTTAAAAATTATATACTACTACGTTTCAAATAAATCGGTGATTCGTTTTTTCATCACTCAATTATTCATATAAAAATATTTTGTTCTTAAATTTTTATATATTATTTTACAAGTGTAATTTAATAATTGTACTTATTCATTAATATAAATTTTCATTTTTTGAATTACCAATTGATCTGAAACGGAGTAGTATATTAATCCGTTTCAAATCAATTGGTAATTCGTTTTTTATTCACATAATTTTTAATTTTTTTTTTAGTTCACTAATTTTTTTTAAGAATAATTTTTTTCATTATTTATTTTGATAATATAAAATGGAAGATTATGAAACAGTTATTTTTTATATTATATTATTTATATTATTTTTAGTTTTTGTATATTTTCTTTTTAATAGTAATTTCAAAAATTTAGATTTTTCACTTTTAGAAAAAAATAAAGATCCTTACGATTTGGATTTCGATCTGGAAAAATATCAAAATTGTAATATAAACAAAGAACAAATTGAAAAAATAAATAAAAGTATAAACAGAAATAAAAAACAAAAATTTAATCCTAACAGAAATTTTAAATCTATACCTGAGAGATTAACATGTAAGGTGTTTGAAGAATATTTAGGCAGGGAAGTTCTTGTTAACTACAAACCAGATGATCTTAAAAATCCAGAAACAGGATCTAGTCTGGAATGGGATTTATATGATAAAGAATCTGGTATAATTATTGAATATAATGGAGAACAACATTATGTTTATCCTTGTGGATATAATCAAACTGAAGAACATTTTTATAATCAAGTTTATAGAGATGAACTTAAAAAAAAATTAACTGCAAAGAAAAATTTAACTCTTATAATCATTCCTTTTACTGTTGATATATGCAAAATAAATGAAAAAAGTAAAAAAGGGTATACAAAAATTAAAAAACCAACTGAAGAATATAGAGAAATGAAAATAAAAGAATACCTTTATCCTATATTAGATGAACATTTTAGAAAATTAAAAGGTTGTGAATGTGTATAAGTATATCTCTCAAAAATAACTTTTTAATTGAGAATAAGTTAGTAATTAAATTCTTAACTAAAATTAAACTCAAAATATTTTTTGAGTTAAGATAAGTGAAGACGGAAAGTTCTTATTGTAATTTTGATTTTTTATTTTTTAGTGAGAATAAGTTACAAATTAAATTTTTAACTTAAAACATACTCAAAATATTGTTCAGTGAGAATGAGTGAAGTCAAAATGTTCTTATTGTAATTTTGTTTTTTATAAATTTTATAAATTTCAGTGAGGATAAGTTAGAATTTTTTTTATTCACTAAAATTATACTTAAAATAATGTTCAGTGAGAATGAGTGAAGTCAAAATGTTCTTATTGTAATTTCGTTTTTTATAAATTTTATAAATTTCAGTGAGGATAAGTTAGAATTTTTTTTATTCACTAAAATTATACTTAAAATAATGTTCAGTGAGAATGAGTGAAGTCAAAATGTTCTTATTGTAATTTCGTTTTTTATAAATTTTATAAATTTCAGTGAGGATAAGTTAGAATTTTTTTTATTCACTAAAATTATACTTAAAATAATGTTCAGTGAGAATGAGTGAAGATAAAAAGTTCTTATTGTAATTTCGTTTTTATTGTATTTCTCTGGTAGCTGGTCGAAAAAATGTTGAAAAAAATATTTAGATATAAAATATTTTTTAATGTGTAATTATTTTTTTTGAATTTTTCGAAAAAAACTTGAAAAAAGTAAGTGTAAATTTAAGTGTAAAAACCCTATAAAAAATACGTTTTTGATTACTTAATCAACGAAATTTATAAAAATTATTTTTACACTTAAAAATTACACTTAAATATATTTTGATAAAATAAGTTACATTAAAAAAATTTTAATAAAATATATACTGATACACTGTCTTTTAACTAATTATAAAAAAAAGTAGGTTTCGTGGTGACACATTGGTGAGTCTATATTTTTTTTCTACTAATTAGTGGCACAAAATAAAATTCAGTTCATATAGTTAAGAGAACATAAATTTTCCTTTGGACAATAAAATTTTCAAAAAAATTCCTTAAAAATAATTATAAGGAATTTAATAAATAACTTTTCATTTAACAATTTTTTAATTTATATATAAAAATGGAATACAAAATAAAAAATATTTTAGGTCCAGATCATTTTGTATTTTTTCCAAGTTTAGGAGAAAATAAGAAAAGAATATTATTATTAGGTGAATATCATAGTGAATATATTAAAAAAAAAACTATATGAAAATAGATATTTGGATACAGAAAATTATAAAAAATAAGGAACCACAGGTTCCCGTGTGCCCCCCCCCCCCAAGGGAGCACATCAAATATTTGTTTGGATATATATATAGAAGAAGATTTAAAAGAATTAAATAAAATAAGAGATAATTTACAAGTTGAAGATGAATATCCAATTCATTAATTAGAAATAATATTACTAAAAAAGATAATTTTAGATTTCATTTGGTTGATGCTAGATTTCTTAATAATGAAGAAGGCTATGGTTCTCAATACAATCCAATTATTATGTTTGAAGAAGATATTAAAAAGACTGACATGACTTATTTAAATAATATTTTTGATAAATATGGAAAAAATATATTTAATTACCTTTCTGGATTTTATGAAAAAGAAATTATTGGTAAAAAAAATTTCAAAAAACTTTTAAAATTTGAAATGAACAATTCTGAAAATCCAGAAATGATAAATGATAAATTATAAATACGCAAAATACTTTTATAAATATTATAGAAAAAGTTATTTAATATTAATAGAAAAACAAATAAAAAAAATAAAAAATTTTAATGAAGAATTTTTTTTAGATTGTTTGTACAAATCATATTTAAAAAATTCAGAAGATATAAAAAAAGATAAGAGTTCTCATATTTTATTAGTTATAAGTAATTGTATTAATATGGATATTTATTTTTTACTTAGATTTTTAAAAACACATGATTCAAATGACAAAGATATCTGTAATAAGAATTCTTTATATTCTATATTTTATGGTGGTTCAACACATTCAAAATTGTATGAATTATTTTTTAAAATGTATTATAAAGTAGAACCTTTAATAAATATAAATAATCAAAATAAAGGTTTTATAGATTTGGAAAATACTTTTGATTTTTTTGAAAATTATTAGATTCTTTGAAATATTATGTTAATATTAAAAAAGTACTACTCCGTTTCAAATCAATCGGTGATTCATTTTTATTTCAGTTATTTATTCATATAAAATTATTTTAATTCACTAATTTTGTATATTAATGTTTAAGTATTCATTTAATATTTATACTTATTAATACGTATAAATATTTATGTGCGCCCTGGTGCACACGGGAACCAAATGGTTCTTTATTTTTTGAATCACCGATTTATCTGAAACGGAGTAGTAATATATTTAATTAAGAAAAATTATAAATTCCTCCTACATTTCATATAAAATGAGACATTAGGTCAACTTATAGAATTAATTTGGGTCGATATTTCATTAAAAAATTTATAAGAGTTTATTAAAAATTATGCAAAAATATTTTTTTTTAAAATTCTAAGAGTTTATTAAAAATTATGCAAAAATATTTTTTTTTAAAATTCTAAGAGTTTATTAAAAATTAGAATTTTCTATAAAAACATATTTAATTAAAAAAAATTAGAAGATTCTATAAAAATATATATTATTCAAATATATATTATATCTTTATATTACACAAAACATTCCTTTCTTATTTTATCAATAATTATTAATTGTTCTGAATTAAGTTGATGAAATACAGTAATAGTTTTTTCAAAATTTTCTTTATCATTTTTCATCACTCGAATTTAAAAACAAAAGCTTGATAATTGAGATCTAATTCTGCTTTTTCAAGACTTGAATTTGTTTCACCACTTGCTTCGCATTTTGATAATTGACTTATATATGAAATGTATGAAGGTTTGTTTCCTATTTAAAATTTTAAATAAAAAATTAAACTACAAAACTTGACATATTATTTGACAAGCAAAAAAGAAAGGTTCTTTTGGACTGGTTTGGAAAAATATTTATTAATCAAAACTATTTTCTTTTATAATTTTTTTAATATCTTTGTAATTTTCATGATTTTTATTAACTGTAATAAAATCAAATTCTAAATATTTTGTTAGATATATTAATTGAATTATTTCAAATATTTTACAATCTATATTTAAATTTCTAAAAAAACAATATTTAATAATATTTTCTGTTAAAAATAATTCTATTTCTAAGATTTCATTTTCTTCAACAATTTCTTTTTTAAGATTAAATAATATATATTCTATATATGTTGTAATAGGATATAGAACTAATTCTTTTTTCATAATATCTAAACTTTTTATTTTTTTACTAGAGTTATTTGATATGATATTAAAAATATCAAGATATTCATTAAGTTCATATGTATCATCATTAGAAAAAAATATAATACTAGAAATTAATGAATCTAAATCACATTCAAAAGAAATTATTTTTTTATAATTTAATTTAGAAGAATTTTTCTGTTCTAAAAAAGTAAAATCTTTATAATTTAAAATAATATCATCCAAATATTTTGTTTCCAATAAAGAATTATCTCTGTATGAAATTTTTTTTTGTATAATTTGATTAAAAAAATTCATTTCATTAAAAGTATTTTTCTCTTGGGGGTCATTTAATAATTTTATAAGTTCTTTAGCAGTTAATCTATCTAATGAATTTATTCTTAGCATATTTTTTAATAATAATTTAATCCATCCATCAAAATTAACTTTATATTCAATAAGTTTATTTGTATATTTTTCATTTTCGTAAATTTCATCATTTATAACATATTTTTTTTTCTTAAGATCATCATTAAAATAATAATGACAAAAAATTCTACCAAGACTAAATATGTCTGAAGCATAACTTTTTCTGTTAGTTTCAAAATTCATTTGTCTTTCATTTAGTATAAATATACCAATCTCAATATCATAAGAATCAGGAGCTTTGAAATATTCAGGAGCATAATATTCTATTATATTTTTTCTAGAAGGTTTAACACCTAGAAAATCTGAAATTCCAAAATCAATAATTTTAACTTTATTATTATAAGAAATCATAATATTTTGTCCTTTTAAATCATTATGAATTATACCATTATTATGCATTTTATCAATGCATTTTAAAAGTTTTTTAAAAGTTGTTTTAATTAAATTATCTTTTTCTTCATCATTAAAATAATTTAATAGTGTAAAATAATCATGTAGGGTAATTTTTAAAAGTTCTGATACAAGATAAATACATTCATCTTTAAAATATATGCCATAAAGATCTAAAGATATATTTTTACCATTTAAAAATTTTAAAAAATATATTTCTTTAATAGCATCTTCATCTTTACAAAATTTAAATTTTTTTATAGAGACTTTTTTATCATTTTGTATAAATTTAGCTAAAAATACTTCTCCGTAAGTCCCAGAACCTAATGTCCTGATAATTTCAAAATCTTCTTCTAAATACATCCTAAATTTTTTTTTGTAAGGTTTTTGTTTTATATTTATGATTTTTTTAATAATTTTTATTTTTATTTCTTCATTTTCTGAAAGTTCAAAATCATCAATATCAAATATAGATGGATTTTTTTCAAGAATTAGATTACATATTTTTTCATTGTTTCTATGTAATGCCCAAGAAAATGCACTTAAAAAATTTTTTCCAATATAATCTAAATTAATATTTGTCTTCAAAATTAAGTATTCAGCCAATTTAAAATTTGAATATCTTAAAGCTGCTAAAAGAATATTATCTTGATTGACTTTACTTATGTAATTAATTAATTTAGGATTAAAATTAAGCATATCTTCTAAGATACTTTCAAAATTTTCATGAATATTACAAATCAACAGAAAATCATTATAGCCAATATCTGAAATATAATCAAAATTATAAATACCTCTTTTGATTCTTTCAATTTCTTCTTCTTCTGACATTTTAAAATATAATAAAAAATATTTAATTATAAATATTTTTTTTTTTTACTAGCCAAGTTTAAGATAGTTCTATTTAGATTTTTTTTAATAGAGAAAATAAGAATTATTAAATAAAAATTATTCAAAATACTTATCTTAAAAAATATTTTAATATTCTATTATACAATGAATTTTCATCAATTCTACGAGTCCGTCTCAGATTAATTTATCCAAGCTTAAACAGTTGTATCCCTTTTAATTTTTATAATAAGTATTTATAAAAATTTAGTAAAAATACAATATTTTATCTAAAGAAATATTTTATCTAAAGAAATATTTTATCTAAAGAAATATTTTATCTAAAGAAATATTTTAATATTCTATTATACAATGAATCTTCATTAATTCTATCGATTTCATTATTGATTTCATTATTGATTTCATTATTGATTTCGCATTGCCTTCAAATCATTTATAGCTTTTTGCTGCAAATTTATTAATTCTCTTGACATTTATTAATTTCATTTTTTTATTAATTTCATTTTTTTATTAATTTCATTTTTTTTAATAAATTTTTTTATTAATTTCATTTTTTTAATTTCAGCCCTCAAAAAGATATAATTTATCTTTTGTTCTCGTATAATCGACATATCTTAACTGATTTTTTTCTCTCGTTCTAATTTCCATCTTGTTTAATTTGTAATTAAATTTATTTTGAATTTTTTTGAAATCGTTTTCATCAGAAAAAACATTATCATAAGTCGATCCTTGAGATTTATGTGCAGTTAAAGCATAAGCATAATACATATCTTTATCAATAATTTTAAATTTATCTGAAAACATTTCTGAATCTCCAATTACTTTGTTATCATCCAACCTATTTTCTATTAAATTTGGAAAATCTGTGTTAATTTTTTCTGTTAATTTATTATTGAGAATTTTTTTTTGATCAGAATCAAAAATATCATAAATCTTTGTAAATAATAAAGGATATAATTCTTTAAATTCTGTTTCAGAATAAATATTATCTTCGTAATTATATAAATCTTCTATAAATAAAATTTGATTTTTTAATTCGCAATATTTAGCATAATCTTTACTTGTACTGTGTTTTGAATTTACTTTATCAGCTCTTTCAACAAGTTCTGATAAAATTTCATAATTTTTATTCGGATCAATGAAGAAAACACTAACAACTTTTCTATCTGATCTTAATTTTACTGTATGCCCTGATAATCCAGAATATTCTAAAATAGTTTTATTATTGACATATTTAACATCTTCAATTTCATAATCTCTACCATTTTCTATGATTAATTCGGGAAATCCAATATTAGCATATCCCATAAGTATCTCTTTTTTATTAAATTTTTCATCAGAAAATCCTAAAATTCTTCTAACTTCTGTATTATGCTCTCTAACTGCTTGATTTGTATAACATATAATCTTGGTTGATTTAAGATTTTTAAGATTTTTAAAAGTTTCATAAATATTATCGTGAGAAACTTTATATTCGTAATCAAAATGTTTACAACCACTTTCATGCGAAAAAGTAATTTCTTCTTCTAAATTATCTCTAACAAAACAAGCTAACTTAATAATTGGTGAATCAGCTTTTTGTCTAACTATTTCGGTTAAATTCACATTTGGAATTTCAGAATCAAAAATAAAAGAATTAGCTTTTCTAATATATTCTCCTTCATCAGAATATTTTGAAGAAGGACATGGAATTTGATTTGAGTCTCCGATAATTAAAAGTTTTTTATTAGATTTATTTACATAATTAATAATGTATTTTAAATCTTGATCAGAAACCATTGAAACTTCATCTAGAATAAAAAGAGTAAAAGCATTAAATTTTTTTGCACTTGGATCACTGTAATGTTTAGTCCCAATATAACTATGCTCTTTCATTTTTCCAAGAATTGATGCAACAGTAAAAGCTTTAATAGTTTTAAATTTACCTTTGTTTAAAATAGTTTCAATAACATGTTTAGCTTTATGTGTAGGTGCAATAGCGCAGAGTTCTAATCCTTTTTCTGAAAAATGATCAGAAATATATCTAGTTAAAGTTGTCTTTCCAGTACCAGCAGATCCAGTTAAAAGAATAACATTGTCGGTTTTGAAAAAATTAGAAATAATATAAAAAGCTTTTTCTTGGCTTTCTGTTAAGGTAATAGACATTTTGTTTAAAATTAATTAAAAAAATAAAATCAAATTTTTTATGGAAAGAATGATAGGTACTAGTCTAGTTCAAATGTCCTACTTCTGCGTCCCAGATAATATTTTGTTGAACTACTCAATTTTTTTTTTCTAGATTTATATTTAACTGATGTAAAATAGAAATTAGAAAAATATATTCTTTTATAAAAATTTAAAAAAATATATTCTTTTATAAAAATATATTTTGTTATAAAAATTTTAGAAGAAATATATTCTCTTATAAAAATGTAATGAAATATATTCTATTATAAAAAATCTAAATAAATATATTGTGTTATAAAAAATCTAAGGAAATATTTTCTTTTATAAAAGTCTAAAGAAATATATTATGTTATAAAAAATTAGAATAAATATATTATGTTATAGAAATTTTAGAAGAAATATATTATCTTATAAAAATATAAAGAAAAATATATTTGTTTATAAAAAATTAGAAAAATTAAAAATTTTTTAATAAAAATCTAAAGAAATATATTCTGTTATTAAAAAAATTTTAAATTTTTTTATTTACTCCAAACATTCCAATAATTTATTAATTAGTTCTTCTCTATCAAATAGAAATATATTTATAGAAGTTTTAAATTCTTTTATTATTCCATATTCTTTTAAAAATCTTTCAAATTTACTTCCCATCCCACCACATAATAACAAAATTTTCACTAAAATCATTAAACTATCTTGATCATTCTTTGTTCCAGGATGCAATTTTTCTTTGCCTGTAGTTAATTTTTCGAAATCAATCAAAATAACTTCATTACCATCATACATTAAATTATTTGGATGTAAATCATTATGGAATATTAATTCTTCATTCATTTTTTTAACTAAAAAAAACAAATGACATAATGCTCTAATTAAAGGATAGAGTTTTTTACTTGATATTTTCTGAATTTTATATTTTATAAAATTATTAAAATATATTAAACTGGGATAATTATCTTCATGATGTAAATTATCTTCAATAAAATTGTGTATAGTGATACCAGAAATATAATTCATTTTAAGCTGATATAAATCTGTGTCAAGACTTTTGACAAATTCTTCATGATTAATATCTTTCAATTCTTTAGATGTAAAATTGCCAAATTGTTCATTTAGATATTTTTTATCTTCTTCATAATATTGATTTTTTTCAAAATTTCTAAAAACTTTTAATCTTTTAAAAATATTAATTGATGCAATTATAATTTGTTCTTTATAAACTGCTGGAACTTTTAATAATGTAATTTCATAAGAATTAATATATTCTGGAAGAATTTTTATATTTTTCAGTTCTCCTGTTAGATCGTTTATAAATCCTACCTTACTCACGAAATTATAATCTAATGTCTCTAAAGCGGGATAAAACACAATCCCTGTAGAACCTTTACCTATAAGAGGGGGAATCCATTTAAGACAAAATTTTTCTGTTTTATTTAAATTTTTTTTTATTAAAGAAATTTCATTTAAAGTATTTTCATATAACTCTTCTGGAACAAAATTATCAAATTTATTCTCATTTGATATTTCTAAGTAATAAATACATATTTTATCAGAGTATTCTAATTTATTTTCGCTATAAAATTTTTTTGCAACAAAATATCTTCCCTGATTTATATTAGTAAAAGGTTTGTTTAATATTTCTTTAATATCTTTTTTTGAGAACTGAAAAATATCTTCTAAACTATACATTTTTATTATTTAGGATAATAAATTATTTTCATTTTTTTTAATAAAATTATTAAAAAATTAATATGTTAAAATATTTCATTAAAAAATTTAGAAAAAAATATTTAATTTAATCCAAACACTCCAATAATTTTTCAATTAATTCTTTTCCATCAAATAAAAATATATTTTTATTAATCCTATATTCTTTTATTATTTTGTTGTCTTTTAAAAAATTTTCAAATTTATTTCCCATTCCTCCACATAACAACAGAATCTTCATTAAAATTATTAAGCTATCTTGATCATTTTTATTGCCAGGATATAATTTTTTCCTACCTGTAGTTAATCTTTCAAAATCTATCAAAATAATTTCATTACCATCATACATTAAATTATTGGGATGTAAATCATTATGAAAGATTAATTCTTTATTCATTTTTTTAACTAAAAGAAATAAATTACATAAAGCTTTAATTAAAGGAAAAAGTTTTTTACTTGATATTTTTTGAATTTTATAAACTTTATCTCTATCAAGACATATTACGTCAGGAAATTCTTCTTTATGCTGATTATTTAAAATAAAATTATGCACAGTAATACCAGAAATATAATTTATTTTAAGTTGATATAAATTTGTATCAAGACTTGCAACAAATTCTTCATCATTTATATCTTTTAATTCTTCATCCGTAAAATTACCAAATATTATATTTAAATATTTTTTATATTCTTCATAATATTCATTTTTTTCAAAATTTTTAATTTTTTTTAATCGATCCGAAAATGGACTTTTTATAATTGATAAGATTTGCTCTTTATAAACTTCAGGTACTTTTGATAATCTAATTTCATAAGAATTAATATATTCTGGGAGAATTTTAATATTTTTAAATTCTTCTGTTAAATCATTTATAAATCCTACCTTACTCACAAAATTATAATCTAATGTCCCTAAAGCTGGTGAAAACACAATTGCACTAGTACCTTCACCAATAGAAGGAGAAATATATTGTAAACAAATTTTTTCTATTTTATTTAAGCCTTCTTTTAATAAAGATATTTCTTTTAAAGGGTCTTTTAATAGTTTTTCAGGAAAATAATTTTTATCTTTATTATTTTCTATTTCAAAATAATAAATAAGTATTTTATCTGAATATTCTAATTTATTTTCAGTATAGAATTTTTTTGCAAGTAAGTATCTCCCCTGATTTATATTTTTGAACCTTTCATTTGATATTTCTTTTATATCTTGTTTGGATAATTGAAAAATATCTTCTAAAGTATACATTTATTATTATCTAAAAATAAATTATTATTTTCATTTTTTTATTTCCCAAAATAAAAAAATATCTAAAGAGTTTATAAAGAAAAATATTCAATTATAGAAATTCTAAAGAAATATTTTATGTTATAAAATATTTAAAAAAAAATTATAACATAAAATTTAGAAAAATATATATTTTTCTAAATTTTAGAGAAATATATTTTGTTATAAAAACTAGAAAAATATATTTTTTTATAAAAATCTAATGAACGTGTTATAAAAAATTAGAAAAAAATATTCTGTTATAAAAATCTAATGAACGTGTTATAAAAAATTAGAAAAATATATTCTGTTATAAAAATCTAATGAACGTGTTATAAAAAATTAGAAAAATATATTCTGTTATAAAAATCTAATGAACGTGTTATAAAAAATTAGAAAAATATATTCTGTTATAAAAATTAGAAAAATATATTTTGTTATAAAATTTACCGTGTGGTGCAAATTATAAGCATCATAAGTATTATTTGTATAATATTTTATAACTAGATTTTTATTTTTCAAAAAAAGCAATTTATTTTAAGTTTTATTAAAAGAACTCAACTGTTCCCGTGTGCACCCAACATTAAGATTTTAAAAAAAAAATTGCTGCTTATAATTGGGAATGTTTTTTTGCATCAAAATATAAAATTATTTTTTGAAAACCTGACACAGACTATATGAACTTATATGAACTGTACTACTATTATGTTATAAAAATTCTAAAGAAATACATGCTGTTATAAAAAATTAGAAAAATATATTCTATCATAAGAATTTAGAAAAACATATTGTGTTATAAAAATTCTAAATTAACATATTATAAAAATATAGTAAAATATATTCTGTTATAAAAATCTAATTAAATATTCTATTATAAAATTCTAAAAAATATACTGTGTTATAAAAATTAGAAAAATTCATCTGAAATATTTTTTAATGTATGTTCTTTAATAAAATTTGTATAAAGTTCATTAAGTTTTATATCATTTATAAATTTCATAATATAATCTTTAGAATATTGTCCATATTTTTTATTATAATTATCATCAAGATAGAAAACTATTTTTTCTATTGTGACTTTACGAGCATTATTTTTTTCATTTATATATAATTCATAAAGATATTTAAATATCATTTTTCGATTATAAATATTAAATTTTTCAGTTCATTAAATATATATTTATTAATTTTATAGTATCATTTTTATCATTTAGTTAAAATAATTATTATATCTTTACTTTTTGATAATGTAATAAATAACTAAAGAAAAGCAAAATACAGAAATATAATAAGTACTACCTATAATAAATAAAATAAGATTTATATAATCAACACTTAATAAAGTAAATAATTCAATAAACCGAACACTTTTTAATGTAATAAAATTTACAAAATTACATAAATAAATTCTATCAATACAATTAATAAAAAAGAAGTATATAGGTAATGTATTTGTAAACCAATTATTAAAATATAAAAATAAACATATAATAATTGATATTATAATTATGTCATAAATTAATTTATGTTTTTTATGTTTTTTAACAAATCTTTTTGCCATTTCTATATCTTGTTCTGTTATTTCATTGTTTAAATAATCTCTTCTAATAATATTAGGATTTATATTATTTGATAATTTATTTAAAACCTTTAATTGATTTGATAATTTAAATTCAGAATTACAAATACCACATTTAGTAAATTTTTGATTATAAAATGAACGTTGAGGATTACCATCAATCAATCTATATTCTTTAGTTTGTTTTAAACTAAAAGTATATAAGCATTTATCATGTACATGTCCAATACTTCCCATACAATTACATGTTGTACAATTAATATTTTCTGATTTAATAATATCTTCTAAACATATATAACAAGTATTCATTTTAATAATTATTAAAATAATATTTCAATTAATCAAATTTAGTTTTGAAAAAAAATATTTTTACAATAAAATTTTAAAAAAATATATTGTCTTATAAAAATTTAGAAAAATATATTGTGTTATAAAAATTAAAAAAGTATATTATTTTATAGAAATTTAGAAAAATATATTGTGTTATAAAAATTAAAAAAGTACTACTCCATTGCAAATAATATGTCAAGCAAATCAAAAATGTGCGCCTCGGTGCACACGGGAACAGTTGAGTTCCTAAATATTAAGTGATAAATATTGCTTGATGTGCCCCTCGGTGCACACGGGAACAGTCCCACCAATATGAGGTTTTTAAAAAAAATATTTAATGTGCCCCTTGGGTGCACACGGGAACAGTTGAGTTCCTTAATTTTTAGAAAAAAAGTAAATATAAACTAATAATGTGCGCTTCGGTGCACACGGGAACCAGATGGTTCCTTTATTTTTTTAATATAAAATAACTCAATGCTCAATTGATCTGCAATGGAGTAGTATATTATTTTATAGAAATTTAGAAAAATATATTGTGTTATAAAAATTAAAAAAATTTTATAGAAATTCTAAATAAATATATTTTTTTATAAAAATATTTCATTAAAGAATTTGTGATACTTTTACAGATCTTTAAATTTCACCGGAATATACACATCTGTAGAAGACATTTTGCCATTTGTTAATGTATAAAAATAGCTCCATTCAGACATAAAAAACCCTTCATTCCATAATTTTTGTATTTTTTCTACAATATGTTTTTTACTTTTAACATTTTCAAATAATATTTTTGATTTACCATTTTGATTTGTAACTTTTATATTTTTATTAGAATAATTAACAACCCCTTCAATGTTTAAATATTCTATTTGTTTTCTTTCATCATTTTCGTTTTTATCTTTAAAATTTGAAATAATAATGTCAGTCATTTCTGGAGAGGCAGTTGGAAATTTTATTTGTAATAAATCATTATACTTCAAAATTTCTATTTGTTGCATTAAACTTTTAAGATATTTATTTGAAATTAAATAATTAAAATATATATTTTTGAACATTTGAAGATCTTTAGAATCTATAAAGATTGTGATCATAGGTAATTTACCAAGCATAACTCTTTCCTCAGCTTCTTTTAACCATTTTAAATCTTTTTTATAAATATACATTATATTTTTAGGTAAATTTTCATGTAAATATTTTTTTATTTTAAAAGAATCTAAAATTTCTAACATATAAATACTTATGTTTTCAATACATACAATATCTTCTTTATATAAATCTAAATAAATACCTTCTAATTTTTCTTCTAAATTTTTTTTATTTTTTAAGTTACAAATCCAAATATTATTATTTCTAATAATTTCATCTTTAGTAATTATATTTTTATTTTCAGCAATGGCTAAAACAAGATAAGTTAATGAATTTGTAGAAAATATACAACTTGTTAAAGGATATGATAGTTTTTGAACTAAATTTTCAATTCTACTTTTTTTTACATAAAAAGGAAGATAATTTTCAGTTTTAAAAATTATTTTATATTCATGAATATTATCCGAAGGAATAATTTGAATATTTAAATTTACACCAAATATTTCAAATAAAATTTTTAAACACAATTCTTTAAATTCTTCAGTAAATTCATTAAAATTAGGTATAGTTTTAATTAAAGTAAATGGAACATAAGAAAATTCTTCTAAAATTTTTTTACTAAAATCCCCAAATACTTTAACATAATCAGTATTGTAAATTTCTTCAGTTGTATAATTTGAATTAAGATTTTCTAACTCTGTAAAGTGAGTAATAAAACAAGTCATTTTAATTATTATAAAATAAATAAAAATTAAAATTTTTATAGAACAAATAAATAAAATATTTTAATTTTTTTATATAATAATATGTCAGTAAAGATGTTTTTCTTCACACAATTTATTTAAACTTAACCATTTATTATATTTGAATTAAAAAAAATTTTTTTCTGTTAATAAAAAAATATGTTAATAAAAATAAATAATAAATTTCTTAATTCTTATTTTCATTTGATTTTAGATACGAATATATATGGAAATCCTGAAAATTTTGTTGCTTCTCGATTGAAAAATATGGATGGGTTTTTTTGTTTTTATATTTTAAGTGGTTCGGGAGATGTTGTTCAAATGAACAATGATAAATTAGATATTTGTGATGTTGGCATCGAATGTGAATTTATTTATAAAGACAATAAATTAATTACACGTATAGATGCAAATAAATCATATGATATATTTGCAAATCTATTAGTTGTTTATGAAGATTCTACAAACTTAAAATTAATTCCATATCAAAAAAGAAAAAATGTAGGTACTACTCCGTTTCAGATCAATCGGTAATTCATTTTTAGATCACTCATTTATACATATAAAATTATTTTAATTCACTAATTTTATATATTACTGTATAAGTATACATTTAATACTTATGCTTATTTATTGATATAAAAATTTATTTTTTGAATCGCCAATTTATTTGAAACGGAGTAGTAATTATTTTTGTGAAATAGAATTTAATATTTTAGATAGAGAGAGTATTGGGGAAGGAAGGTCTGGAATTATTTATGGAAATCCGAGATTAATATGTAAAGGTGAATTTGATACAATTATTCCAAATGAAATAAGTAAAGTTTTTAAACATGGTGGTAATAAAGAAGCTGAAGAAAATTTTAACATTTATAATATATTTTCAGATGATTTATATAAAGCAAATAAATATATGTTTTTACCTAAAAGAATTGCAGATATTGATATTCCAGAAAATCTTAATTATGGTGATTTATCAACAAAACATGTTATTTATAATTTAGGATTAAATAGTGATTATATTAAAAAATTAAATTTACAATATGAAAATGTAAATGATTATTATTCTATTTTTTTACCATATAAAAATATTATTAAAGCTATTTTTTATTTAAACTCTAAATCATTCATGCATGGAGATTTGAAATTTGAAAATATAGCTGTTGAACAAATCGATGGAAAATATAAATTAATTGACCTTGGATTATTTATAATTAAAAAAGAAGATTTTAAAGATCAATATATGGAATTTAGAATGCCCGTTGGTAGTGTTTTTCGAATATTTAATTTACATAATAGAGAAGTATTATTTAAAAACAGAGAAATATTAAGAACGAAAAAATTATTTAAAAGTGTTGAAACTGAAATGAATAGTTTGAAAATATTTTTAGAAGAAATTAAAATTATTGATGAAAAATTTAAAGATAAAATTTTAAGTGTAATCGATTTTAATATAGAAAATAATGAAAAATATAAAGAATACACTATCTCTGATATAGCATTAAAAATTGATATTTTTAATTTTTGTATATTTGTTTTGATATTATCTTTAAATAAATTAACAAAAAATTCTAAAATTATTAAGAAAATGAAAGTATTTATAAATTTTTGTATAAATCCTGAAGAAATTTTAACAAAAAATAATGTTTTAACAAAATATGATGAATTTTTAAATAATATAAAAAACTAAAAAAATCATTATAAGAAAAATTAAAAAGATTTATAGAAGTGCTCCTACACTTTATTAAAAAAATATTTTATTATAATTTCTTATAGAAAATATATGTATTTAAAAAAATTATAAGAGTTTGTTAAAAGTAATCTCATTTATAGAAAAATATATTTTATTAAAAGAGTTTAAAAAAGTTTATAGAAAAATATATTTTATTAGAAGAGTTTAAAAAAGTTTATAGAAAAATATATTTTATTAGAAGAGTTTAAAAAAGTTTATAGAAAAATATACTACTACGTTTCAGATCAATCGGTGATTCATTTTTATATCAGTTATTTATTCATATAAAATTTTTATTATTCAGTAATTTTATGTATTAATATTTAAGCTTATATTTAATACTTATACTTATTTATTCATATAAAATTTTTATTTTTGAATCACAGAGAGCCTGAAGGTTCTCCTGATTTATTTGAAACGGAGTACGACTCCGTCCCAGATTAATTTATCCAAGTTGAAAAAGTTATATGTATTTTTATGAGACTTTTAAAAAAGTTGGATATTTTTATTTGGGACGGAGAAGTACTACTCCATGTCAGATCAATTGAGTCAGTTAAGTTTTTACATCGGACTCAATTTATTTGACATAGAGTAGTAATATTTTATTAGAAGAGTTTATGAAAGTTTATAGAAAAATATATTTTATTAGAAGATTTTAAAAAAGTTTATAGAAAAATGTATTTTATTGGGACAGTTTAAAAAAGTTTATAAAAAAAGTTTAGAAAAATTATATATTATATGATCTCATTTTATTATTTTCAAAAAACTGATAAATTTTTTTAATTAAATTCGAATATGAATATTCTATTCCATAACTACAAAGTTCTAATATTGTTAATAAAACTTGTAAATATTCAATATTTATATTTAAATCTTTAATTTTTATTAAAAAAAATATATCTTTACATATTTTACCAATTGTATCATTGATATTAAAATATTTATGAATAAAAGGTATCATATTTTTAAAATTATCTATAAAATTCATATTATGAACATACTTTTTTTCGTAAGAGATTAAATAGTCTGTTAGTTTTGTATTTCTTAATTTATTAGAAATTATTTGATCTGATTCAAATTCTTTTTGTTTGTAACCTAAAGAATTGTACCAACTTTGTCCATAAGATAAAATATAAAGGCAATTTAATGAAATGATATAATCGCCATGAATTGTTTTCCATGTTATTTTAGATTCATCTTCCAAAGTTATCATAGAAATTCTATTTACTTTTTGAATAAGATTTTCTAAACGATTAAGTAATTCTTTTCCTGAAAATTTACCTTTCATAAGTTTTGATACACGTACATATATATCTGTGTCATCATATGCTATAAAAAATTCTAATAATAAAATATCATCAAATATACACGATATTCTATTATTTTTACGTACAATTTTAAATTCAGAAAAAAAGTTGTAAATATTTTTATATACTTCATTCGAAATATCTTCTAATGTATCATTGAAAATAAATGAATTTAATGGTTTTTCTTTAATAAAGTCTATAAAAAGTTCATTAAGTTTTATATCATGCATAAATATGTTAATATAATTTTTAGAATAAGATGAAAATTTTCTATTATAATCATTATCAAGATAAAGAACTATTTGCTCTATTATTACTTTACGCGCATTATTTGTTTCATTTAAATAAAGGTCATAAAGATATTCAAATATCATACTAAATTTTTAAGTTTTGATAAATTTTTAATAAATTCATTTTTTAATATTTCATAAAAATTATACTACTGTATTTCATATCTTGGTTCTAATCGGTAATTTTTCTTAATAACTTATTTATTCAGATAAAATTATTTTAATTCAAAATTTTTTATATATATTTATTTATATAATTTTTAGTACTACTCCGTCCCAGATTAATTTATCCAACTTGGAAAAGTTATATGCATTTTAATATGACTTTTAAAAAAGTTGGATATTTTTATTTGGGACGGAGAAGTATTCACTATTTATCTGAAATGGAGTAATATATTTTCACTAAAAATATATTTCATTAAAAAGTTTATAAAAAAAATATTGACTAAATTTATTTATTGAACTTGAGAAAAATCTACATATACTTTACTTCTTTTTGAGACTTAAATATTTTGATGAAATTTAAAAAACTTCAAATTTAATAGTTATACTTAAAATATTATCAGATGTTCTAGGTTCATTTGGATTATAAACGAATCTTCCCATCGTTAAAGTAGTTTCAAATCTTACAACTGCATCTGAAACAAATATGTCACTTGTATATGAAGTTTTTACTGTACTAGGTCCTAAACAAACATCTGTACTAGGTTGGATAAAATTTGTTGTTTCTTCTGCAGATTCTAAATTTGTTAAAAATTGTAAACTTTCATTACCACTTCTAACATATCTAGCAATAAAAGTTGCTAACATTGAATTTGTTTCTGAAGCATATGATTCAAAACTAAATCTAATACCTTCAGGTAAAATTCTTCTATTTGGAAAGACATCAAAAATTGATTGACCTGAAACAGCATTAGTAGCTGAAATTAAATTAAACAAAATTTCATTTAATGAAATACCTGTTCCTTGAACTATTGGAACATTATTATCATCAAAACTTAAATTTACAGCACTTTGATAAACCACAATATAAATTTTAGGAGATCTAACTGTTCCATAAACATCTAATGTAGTATTAGGAATGACTGTAAAATAAATTGGAGTACCATTATCTCTTTGACCTACTAATTGAACATTATTATAGTTTCGATTTCTTAAAACAACTGATGTTTGTGTTTTTGTTAATAAAGTATTATTAATTAAATTAGAAACAATTACAAGTTTTGTTTCTTGTGTAACCAAATTATTAAAAGTTAAAACTTGATCTGGTCTACCTTTAATATAAAAAAATGGATATTCTGGATATGTTATATCTGGTCTAAATTTTAAAAATACACCTTGGTATGTGTAAACTGAATTAACTAAAACTCTTCTAATAAAAAATCTAGAATTAGTATAAAAAATTAAATTATTTATACCAAGAACAGGTTCTAATATTTCAGCTGTTCTACTTCCACCGAAAAAAGTTGGAGTAGTTGGGACTGGATCTGTACTTAATCCACTTCCATGATAAACATTATCAACCCAAAAAGCTCCAACAACAGTATCTGTTGGAGTAATACCTAAAGTTGCAGGAATAATTGCATAAGTAAAAATAACAAAGTGATCGTTCTGGTAAACAGAATCAATAATATAAGGATTTGTTGTTGTGGTTGAACTACCATTCCCTGTACATGAAGAACATTTATGTTTTTTTACAACTCCAGTAGTTTGAGCAACACCAATATTTCCAGCAATAGCTGTCATATTAAGTGGTTTATAAACGGCAACATTTTCAGACATTTATTAAACAACAATTAAAAAAATATTTTCGTTTTTATTATTTGTTAAAATATTTATTTTTCTTTTTTAAATTGGAATCAGTAAAAGTCAATATACTTAAAATATTTAATGTGTTAGTCCTAGTCCAAAGGATTACGGATTCTCTTTCAGCTTCTCCAGTTCAAATCTTCGGAGTAATTCTGTCATATGTTTTTCTTCACTTTTTATATCATATAAAATTTTAAGTACTTCTCCGTCCCAGATAAAAAAGAACATTTTTTTTAAAAGTCATATAAAAATATATATAAATTTTTTAAGTTGGATAAATTAATCTGGGACGGAGTAGTATTTAAATTTAAATAATTTTTTTTCTGAAAACCTGACATATTATGGGACTATCTGAACTGGAGAAGCTGAATGTTATAAAGACCCGTAAAGGAGAATCCGTAATCCTTTAGATAAGTAATTTATTAAGAACATATCTAATTCCATTTAGAAGACTTACAGAAAATTTTACAGAAGACTTAAAGAAAATAGATACTTCTCCGTCCCAAATGTAGGCTCAAAAAAGAACAATTTTTTTAAAAGTCATATAAATATACATATAACTTTTTTGACAGATTGGATAAATTAATCTGGGACGGAGTAGTACAGAAGACTTAAAGAAAATTTTACAGAAATATATTCTTTTATAAAATTTAAAAGATTTATTAAAAATTATAGAGAAATACATTTCATTAAAAGATTTATTAAAAATTATAGAGAAATACATTTCATTAAAAAATTTATTAAAAATTATAGAGAAATACATTTCATTAAAAAATTTATTAAAAATTATAGAGAAATACATTTCATTAAAAAATTTATTAAAAATTATAGAGAAATATATTTCATTAAAAGATTTTATAAAATTATAGAGAAATATATTTCATTAAAAGATTTTATAAAAATTATAGAGAAATATATTTCATTAAAAGAGTTTATAAAAATTATACTTCTCCGTCCCAAATAAAAAAGAGCAATTTTTTAAAAATGCATATAAATATACATATAACTTTTTAAAGTTGGATAAATTAATCTGGGACGGAGTAGTAGAGATTTTCTAATATTACTTTTCAGATTAATTGATGATTGAAAAAAAATAAAAATAATTTTATATAAATAATTAAGTGATAAAAATTTAATTAACGATTGAAAAAATAATTATTTGTATGGATAAGTATTAAAAAGTTGATGAATTTTATATGTATGTTGAAAAAACGAATGACCGATTAGTCCCAAGGAACCTTAATATAAAAACTGAAAGATCTCTTTTGGAATATTAAATTTTTCAATTTTTTGTTTTTTTGAAAAAATTGAAAAAAAAATTTTTTTTTTATAACATTTATAAATGGCAAGTGAGAAATATAAAATAAGAGAAGGCTATCCCAGAGATTACCTTACGATTTATATTAATCATGGGATTTTAACTGAATCTCAAATATCCGATATTATCGAAGACTTTTTAAATGGATGTAAGGAGACTATGGAAGATAAAGATTCTGAATTATATCGTTCGTTTGGGGAATATGAAAACGACATTTTTAATGCGAGCTTTCTTATTAGTGTAATTCTTGATCCTAAAACTGGAAAAAATTTTACTAGACCTCTTTCTTATGCTAGAATGTCGAAATCTTCTTTGTTTTTTCTTGCTTTTGGAAAAAATCCAGACGGTACAGTTAGACAAGAAGCAATTAAAAATCCTGATCCAATCCCTGAACTGGAAGATTTTGACGACTTTTATTCAAGAAGAAAACGTGAAATTGAAGAGGAAAAGAGAGCTAAAGAACTGAAAAAAAATAAGAAATCGAAGAATGTTAAAAAAACTTGGGCTGAAGAATCTTCATCTGATGATGACTCTGATTCTGATGATGACGAAGATGATATTTTGAGAAAAAGAATTAAAAAAGAATATCAAGAAGCTGAAAGAGAAAGAGAGATCGAAGTTAATAAATTGGTTTATAAAAATCTTGATCCTTTAGTAACTCCTCTTTATGAATATGGTATTTTCTTAGAAGGTGAACAATTCGACGAAGTTATGAGACAACTTAATTCTGATCTCAAAGAGGGTAAAATCTCTGAAGAGGAAGTTGAGTCTTTTAAAGAAAACCCAATTTCAACTTTAATGATTAGAGAAATGTTTGTTCCAAGTACAACTAAAAATCCAAATGAAGACCCTTGTATTTTGGAAGGTGTTTATCCTTCAAGTACTACTTGGATAGATAAAGACTTAGTAGCTCAACATTTTAACATTTTTAACACAGATACTAAATCTTACCTTGATAATAATAAAAGATCTTTTACTTATCCAATTATTAGAATTATTCCTCCAACACAACCAAGGGGTAATTTTAGGATTTCTATCACTTTTTCTTCTTCTGGTAGAAGTGTTTATGATGGCAGATTTTGTATGGCAATGAAGAAAAGAACTACTTTTAGAAATCCTAATGATAATAAAGAGACCCAAGAAGTTTGGTTTTCTTTTAAAGAGATTAAAGATGAAAGAAAGAGAAGTGCTTTAGTACCAGATAAAAGAGTTAAATTCTCTTCTGAAGAACAAAATAGAAACCCTGAATTTTATGGTAATAATTATTTTCAAGCGCGTAATAGAAATACTACATACTCTGATCCTTTTGATAATATCAAACGTAAACCTTTTGTTGATAATACTTCTAATACTACAAGACCTAAACTTCAAATTGCTCCTAGAACATTACCTCTTGCTCCAATAAAGACAATTTCAGACCCAAAAAAAGCTTGGACTTCTTTGATGAAACCCTCTAGAGCTGCTTCTCCTACAAGAGCTTCTTCTCCTACAATCTTACCCTTGAAAAAAGAAGAAGTTGTACCTGTAGAGTTTTTCCAGCCTAAAAAAGAGATTGTTGATATTAAGTATTTAACATATTCTTTTTCTGGTAGACCAAGAGCGATTTATAATCCTAAAACTTCTTCAATTGAAGACAATTTTTCAAACAAAAAACAAAAATCTCCACCCAGATCAAAATCTCCTGAAAGAAAAAGATCTCCACACAGATCACCAGAAAAACAAAAAACAGATGATGATTTCGAAAAGGTCAAAAGCAAAAAAAAATCTAAGAAAAACACAGAGAAAAAAGTCGCTTCTCCAGTAAAAAAGAATTTATCACCAATAAAAGAAAGATCTGTTAAAGATGTTAAAGAAACAAAAAAAATTACTAAACACTCAATTTATGATTTTGATTCATCCGATGATGATATGCCCATTAAAAAAAAATAAAACCTCACATGCTATATATATAACTTTAATAAGTTAAATATAAACTAAAAAAATTATAATGAAATATTTTTCTCTAAATAAACTAAAAAATTATAATGAAATATTTTTCTATAAATAAACTAAAAAAATTATAATGAAATATTTTTCTATAAATAAACTAAAAAAATTATAATGAAATATTTTTCTATAGATAAACTAAAAAAATTATAATAAAATATATTTCTATAAATAAACTAAAAAAATTATAATAAAATATATTTCTATAAATAAACTAAAAAATTTATAAAAAAATATATTTCTATAAATAAACTAAAAAATTTATAAAAATATACTACTCCATTGCAAATGAATTGATTTTTCAATGAATTTTCATAAAATATAAAAAAAATTAAAAAATATTATTTAAAAACAAGATTTTTTATAAAAATAAAACATTTTGTTTACGATTATTTATCACTTAATTTTTTTTTTGAAAACTCAATTTCACAGGGATCACCAGGATCCTCCTGCAATGGAGTAGTATATTTCTATAGATAAACTAAAAACTTATAATAAAATATATTTCTATAGATAAACTAAAAAATTATAAAAAAATTATAATAAAATATATTTCTCTAAGTAAACTTAAAAATTTGTAATGAAATATATTTCTGTAGATTATTTCTGTAGATAAACTAAAAAATTATAATAAAATATATTTCTATAGATAAACTAAAAAATTATAATAAAATATATTTCTATAGATAAACTAAAAAAATTATAATGAAATATATTTCTATAAATAAACTAAAAAAATTATAATAAAATATATTTCTCTTAATTATAATGAAATATATTTCTTTTAAATAATTATAATATTTTACATTACAATTTGAGAAGACAGTTTTCTAGATAAATACAAATCTATTATAGCTTAAAAAAATATTTTTAACTAATTAATAATATTTTTTTTAAGCTATTTAAATAAATTTATTTAGATATTTTTTCAACTATATAAATATTTTTTTTATGTCGTATTTGAACTGAACTAGTAAAGACTTGAGCTATTCAACTCTCTTTGGAATATACATAATACAATTTTTATATTTTTTTACAAATACATATTTAGATATTTTTAATGGAAACATAATTATAAATAATTTTTTAATAAAATATAATATATTTTTAACCCACCATATTAAAAATATTTCTCCAACAAGTAATTCATAATATCTATCAAATATTTTATAATTATCAAAATATTTGTAATATATAAATCCAATCATTAAAGTTATAGTTATATATATAAGTTGTAATATAAAAATAAATATCTTTATGAAAATTTTAAATCCTATTAAAATCATAATGTTTATTTGTTTCAAATATTTTTAAGTATTTTAAATTTTAAAGAATATATTTTCATTTTTATAAATTTTTTCTTCAAATATTTATTTGTACAGTCTATGAATAAATATTTGTAGAAACACACAACTCAGTCTAAATTTTTAGTATATAAATTGAACTATTAGTTTATAAAATTTTTAGAAGACTTTATACAAATATATTTTTTTATTAAGTTTTTTATTTTCTTATATATATAAAAATGTCTTTAGACTTAGCAAGATATCAAGGTCTTTTTTATGAAGTATACAGACAAAACGCATATTTTGAGTTTCTTTGTAAAACACAAAGCTATAATCAACAAAGCACTGTAACTGCTAACTATACTTTATTAGACAAAGAAACAATGAAAGTAGTTAATAAATGTAGTTCTATATATAATGGAATAATATCAGTTGAAGGAACTGCAAAAAAAGATGTCAATCTTCCAGAAAATCAACTTGTTTTAACTTTTGATTTTCCGGGAAACAACACAAGTAGTATATATCAAATTTTTTATACAGATTATGATAATTTTTCTATTGTTGGTAATTTAGAAACTGGATATTTATCTTTTCTTTCTAGAACAAGTTCTATTTCAGATGCTAATTATAATTTGTTATGTGCATTAGCAATTAGTTATGGATTTAAAATTATTGGTTAAAAATACTAATTCAAATTAGTTTGGGAAAGGGAGGAATTGTGTAAGATTTTTTTTCATAACATATAAAAAATCAAATACTACTCCGTCCCAGATTAATTTATCTGACACATTGAAAAAGTTATATGTATATTTATATGACTTTTAAAAAAATTGTTCTTTTTTGAGCCTACATTTGGGAAGGAGAAGTACAATATTTATATCAGTCATAAATATTTAGAAATAAATTTACATAGACTGGTTTTTGAAAACCTGACATAATTATAGGGGTATTGCTTTCTGCTTTTCGGCACTTCCTCTTCCTATCACACGGATCATCCTGAACTGGAGAACCTTCAGGTTAAACTAGTATAAACTTTTTAGAATTTTAAATATTAGCTTATTAAAAACTTGATCATTCGATAAATTTGAATATAAAAAAATTTTTTATACAATTAAAAATGGAAGCAGAATATAAAATTAAATTGAAAAAAAATCAAATGAAATTTATTATTAAATTAGCAAATCTTTTAAAATTGAAACAAAAGATTTGATATTAGGTGATATCATAAAAGAACGTAAATTTGAAGAATTCCAAAAGGTTCAAAATTAAGCAAAAAATATAACTGACAAAACATATCAAAATATTTTAGATATTTTTTTAAGTTATAAATTTGAAAAATAAAAAAAATTATAATAATTGAAAAATGGAAACAAATTATAATGTTAATCTTGAGATTGAAAAAATGTCAGTTAAAAATATTATAAAATTAATTCAAATAGATATTTATTATTTGATATTTTAAAAGATAATGAGTTTAAAAATTATGATTTTATTTATGCTTTTTCAGAAACAGAAATAAAAAATGCAAAATTTTCGTTTGAAGATTTACTTAGTGATGAAGAAGACAATAAAAAATATACAAATATTTTAGATATTATTAATGAAGTTTATGATAGTTTCTAATAAAAAAAAATTTGAATTATTTTTTTTTATTTCTAATAAAAAAATAAAATGACAGAAAGATATAAAATTAAACTTGTCCAAAATTCTGATGGAATGAAACTTAAAAAGATTATGAAATTGGCTGATCTTTTATATGATTCTGATTTTAAAATTGAAACAGAAGATTATTCATTGGCTAATCTTTTACAATCAGAACTAATAAAAGACTATAGAACTATCTCTGTATTTTCAGAAGCTGAAATTGAGGGGGCAAAAACAACTTTTGAAGATATGCTTAGTGATGAAGAATCAAATCTAGAATCTTTAGAAGATACATATGATGATACACCAAAAGGATTAAAACTAAAGCAAAAGGAAGAAGATAGAATTCTACAAAATATTAATAAATATGTAAGAATTTTAGGTTATTTGAAGGACATGTAAAAAAAATTTAAACTTTAAAAAAAAATATTTTTATTAATTATTATATTAATAAATGGGAATAGATTTTTCTAAAAACTCATCCAAAGATTTTTATAATTTTCTAAATGAGTATCATACAGATGAAAAATGCTATATTTTTAATGATGAATTTATAGATAAAATAATTCATAAAAAAAAATTATTTAAATGTGAAATGAGTTTATTATATCCTGTAAGATTTTTTTTAATAATTAATGCAGAATTTATTTATGATAATATTAATTGGAAAACAACAAATATTATTTTTCAAGAAAATTTTTTTAACTTTAGATTGGAAAAATATAGAAATTCTAAAACAATTTTTAATAATTATTATATTTCTGAAGATCAATTAATATTTTTAAAAGAACTAATTCAAAATAAAAAAATATATTTAGATAAAGAAAAAATAATTAAATATAATTTAAATTGTCCAGGAGAAATATTACCAAATAGTATTGTGATTTAATATTTATATGATAATATACCATTTCAGATATATTGATGATTCAAAAAATAAGGAAAAGTCCCACCATTTGGTTCCCGTGTGCACCAAGGCGCACATTAAATATTTATCCAGTTCATATAGTATAATGAAGATATTTTTCTTCACTTTTTAGACCATATAATTTAATTAAAAAAATACTAAGACTCCGTTCCAGATAGTTCAACAAAATATTATCTGACAGGTTGAAAAATTTATATGTATTTTAATATGTATTTTTAAGAAGTTGGATAGGAGCCTACTTTTAATTTTGGAGGGATAAGTACTCCGTTTCAGATAACCGAATAGTTCCATTTTCTTGGTTCGTCATTGATCTGAAACGGAGTAGTAAAAAAAAAGATCTGATCCTATAGCATATATATTTTTTATAAAACTTTTTATAAAAATAATCATAATATTCTCTGACAGATAAAAAAGAACATTTTCAATCTGTCAGATAGTTCAACAAAATATTATCTGTGACGGCGTATCTGAACTGGGATAGTAAGATATAAATTAGCCAAATTGTACTTTAATTACATCAAATTGTTCAGGATTACTCCAGACAAAATTTTTTGTTTTACCACGACAATTTATAAAAAATGTAACTCTTGTATACATTTCCATAGCTTCAATAATTATTTCTGCTTTACAATCACTACAATTTAAATATATATATTCAAACCTTGTGAAGCCATGACTTTTATTTTTTATTTTATCAAGTTTAATATTTTTAAAATATAGAACTAAACCTAACCTAATTTTAGTTAACCAAGTAATAATTTTCATTTTTTTTTATAAAAATTTTGGAATAATTTCATTTTTAAAAAAAAATATTTTTAAGTAATCAATACAGAATTTTTCAAAAAAAATATTATACTTCTCCATCCAAGATAAAAAAACATTTTTTTAAAAGTCGTATAAAAAGTAGGCAAACTAAATATAATTTTTTTAACTTGGATAAATTAATCTGGGACGGAGAAATAATTTTTTAATTTTATATAAAAAAATTAGTTTATATAAAATCTCAAAGGTTTCGGGTTCTCTTATCGTAAAGGATTCTCTTATTTTCATAAAATTGATTAGTATATGAATTAAAAAATTTGCCATATTTTTTAAAGTATTTTAATCAATGTACATAAAATTATTAAATTATTCATACAATACTGTTTTCCAAGAAATAACAACTCATCTATTACTTCTTCTGATATATTTTCATATTCTAAATTATTTGTGTATAAATATTTTATAAATAAATCTATTGTTTTTTTATTTGAAAGATAAATATTAACTTCATTTTTACCTTCAAAATCACCATCGCCTAACAAAATTTCAAAAAATCTATAATTTAAAAATATAGAGTGTATTTTATATATTTCTACAGAGTTTTCAAAATAAATATTTAAATTGAAATCAGGTTTATTGATTTTAAATTCTTCTTTATTTATAACTTTATTACAAATTAATTCAAATCTTTTATCGATTTTATTATAATGACATAAAATTTCTTTTTTTAGATAAATATTTGTGTAAAATTTAAAATTCAAATCTAAATCTAAATCCAAAAGAAAATTTAATTTTTTAATATTATACTCATAATAATAAAAAATTAAATATTTTAATGCGTGTTTATTATTCAGTTTAACTGACATCAAGAAATATTTTTCCATTTTAATATAATCTTTTGTTATTTCTTTATGATAAAAAGCTAAATTATTCATAGACAAAAAATTACCTATTTCGATTGCCATTAAATAAAATTTTTCCATTTCCGGATAATTTTTTGTTACATATTGATGATAATAAGCCAAATTATTCATTGCATTGATATCTCTATATTCTTTAATTGCCATTAAATAAAGTTTTTCCATTTCCGGATAATTTTTTGTTATATCTTGATGATGTTTAGCTAAAAAAATCATTGAAGCTAAATCTTTATTTTCTTTAATTGCCATTAAATAAAGTTTTTCCATTTCTGGATAATTTTTTGTTATTTTTTGGTAATAATAAGCTAGATTTTTCATAGAAAAAATATTTTTATATTGGATGGACTTTAAATAACACTTTTCCATTTCAAAATAGTCTTTTTTTATTTCTTGATAATAGCTTCCTAAAATAAAAATAATATATGCATCATCATTATTCTCATATGTTTTTATATTATGATTAAAAATATTAAATATTTCTTCAGAATAATTTTCAACTAAAAATGGAATAAAAATTATATTATATTTAATTTCAATTTCTTTTATACTTAGCATTTTTTCAAATTTTTATGAATTTTTTTTTTAATTCATATTTTTACTAATTGACACCAAATAAATTAATTCTTAAAATTAGTTTCGAGATTAAATTCTGATAATTTAATTTATCTATAAGTATATATATATTTGGAATATATATATTTGGAATATATATATATATATGAAATGAAGAATTTTAGATTAGCACTGGACCAAAATGCATGCCTATTAATATTTCAAATTTTTTGAAAATTTATTTTATGTACGAACTGAAGAAGTAATAATTATTTTAAAGTATTTTAATCAATGTACATAAAATTATTAAATTATCCATACAATATTGTTTTCCAAGAAATAAAAGTTCATCTATTACTTCTTCTGATATATTCTCATGTTCGAAATTATTTGTATATAGATATTTTATAAATAAATTTATTGTTTTTTTATTTGAAAGATAAATATTAACTTCATCTTTACCTTCGAAATCACCATCACCTAATAGAATTTCAAAATATCTATAATTTAAAAATATAGAGTGTATTTTATATATTTCTACAGAGTTTTCAAAATGAAAAATTAAACTGAAATCGGGTTTATTGATTTTAAATTCTTCTTTATTTATAACTTTATCGCATAATTTTTCAAATCTTTTATCAATTATATTAAAAGAATTTAAGATTTTTTTTTTTAAATCTTTTTCTTTTAAATCTTTTTCTATATTAAATTTTAAATCTATGTCTAAATTCAAGACAAAAAGCAATTTTTTATTATTTTTGAAATAATAGTTAATTAAACAATACATTGCATAAGAATTATTATGTTTGATTGCCATTAAATAATATTTTTCCATTTCAGGGTAATTTTTTGTTATTTTTTCGTGGTAATAACCTAAATTATTCATCGCATTAGAATTATTATGTTCAATTGCCATTAAATAATATTTTTCCATTTCAGGGTAATTTTTTGTTATTTTTCCGTAGTAATAACCTAAATTATTCATCGCATTAGAATGATTTAATTGAATAGCCATTAAGTAATATTTTTCCATTTCAGGGTAATTTTTTGATATATCGTCATGATATTGAGCTAAATTATACATTGCAGTAGAATTATTATGTTTAATTGCCATTAAATAATATTTTTCCATTTCAGGGTAATTTTTTGATATATGTTCATGATATTGAGCTAAATTATTCATCGCAGTAGAATTATTATGTTCAATTGCCATTAAATAATATTTTTCCATTTCAGGGTAATTTTTTGATATATGTTCATGATATTGAGCTAAATTATTCATCGCAGTAGAATTATTATGTTCAATTGCCATTAAATAATATTTTTCCATTTCAGGGTAATTTTTTGATATATGTTCATGATATTGAGCTAAATTATTCATCGCAGTAGAATTATTATGTTCAATTGCCATTAAGTAATATTTTTTCATTTCAGGGTAATTTTTTGATATATATAAATGATAACACCCCATTATAAAAAGAATATTTGGATCTTTATTATTTTCGTATTCTTTTATATTATCATTAAAAATATTTGATATTTCTTTGGAATAATTTTTAAGTAATAATTCATAAAAAATTATATTATATTTAATTTCAATTTCTTTTATACTTAACATTTTTTTAAATTTTTATGAATTTTTTTTTTTTAATTCATATTTTTTACTACTCGGTTTTGATTAGTACTACTCCGTTTCAGATAAATCAGGAACCATATTGGTGGGACTGTTCCCGTATGCACCGATTAGTCCCACGATATGAAACGGAGTAGTATAAAATTATTTTTATTTAAGAGTTTTATATATTACTGTATAAAAATAAACTGAGTATTAAAAACTTTATATTTGTATAAAAGAAATTATTTCAATTAATCATAAATATATGAAATTGAGCAGTATGAAAATTTAAAAGACAAAAAAGTACTAAAGACTTTAGGAGAAATATATCCTTCTAGAAAAGTAAAAAATTTGAAAAATAATAAGATTTTTTCAAATTTAAAAAGTTATGACTAAATTATTTATTCCAGAACTTGACTTATCTGAATTTGATGGAGAAACTACATCATTAAACGAAAGTGATGTTTTAGAGTATAAAGAAAATATGTCTGATGGGATTTGTAGAAATATTCAAGAAGCTATTTGTGCTTTATTAAATAGAGAAGGTGGTCATATTATTGTAGGAATTAAAAATGATTTATCGATCATCGGAGTTAATAAAGATTTATATGATAAATTTTTAATTAATTGTGTTGATAATATTTATCACCAATGTATTATTATTAGTGGGATTGATAATAAAGTTTTAAAACCCCATTTAATTAAACCTTTTTTACATAAAAATAAAAGTGGTAAATATTTATGTATTATTAAAATTTATACAGAGATTGAACCAAAAAACTCTATAGATCAAAATTATGATGATTTTGTACATAATTATAATAGCAAACATTATAAATTAAAAACTGGAGAATCTTTTTATAGATTAAATGCTTCAAATATTAAAAGAAAATATCAACAAAGATTTTATACTTCTTCAGAAGTTGAATCTCTTAAAAAATCAATTGTAGAATCTCAAAAACTGAAGCATGAAAAAAGATATCAGAAAAAATGTAGTGTTCTTTCAAAACTTGATGCTGATTTTTCAGAACTGGAAGTAGAAAAACAGATCATCGAAATTCAAAAACAAAAATTGGCTAAAGAAAATGAAACAATTTATATGACAATGAATAGAATAATGAGATTAAAAAATTTAGATAATCAAATAATTTCTGGAGAATTTATTGACAGAGATGAGATAATTTCTGAAAAAATTGAAGAAAAGTCTTTTTTATGTTCATTTTTAAAGTGTATGTAAAATATTTTTTCATGAATACAAAAAAATTATAATAAATACTAGTCCAGTTCAAATAGTGGGAATAATTGGGCCAGATCTTTTTATTCACTTTTTAGATCATATAAAATTTTAAGTAAATTCTTTATTTTTAAGTGATTATTTATATTATTTAAAAATAATTAAACATAAATTTAGATATAGTTAATTATTTTTTGAAAATCCAATTTTATAGGAATCCTAAAGGATTCTCCTGAACTGGACTAGTATATATTAATTAAATATATATCTTTTTAGTTATTAAAACGAATTTTTAAATATGTGTTTTTTTAAATTTTTGGACACTTTTAGAGACAGAATTAAATTACTACTCCATTACAGGAGGATCCTCGTGATCCCTGTGAAATTGAGTTTTCAATAAAATTTTAAGTGATAAATATTCACAAACAATATTTTTTAATTTTTTTTTATATTTTATGAAAATTCAATGAAAACTCAATTTCACAGGGATCACGAGGATCCTCCTGCAATGGAGTAGTAAACTTTTTCCTTTAATTTTTATATTATAAATTTTATAAATAATTTACAGTAATTTTTTAATATGAGTAAAACATTTATAATAAAATATAAAGAATAATTTCCTATTTTGAAAAATAAAAAAGTGAATTAGTAAATTTTTTAAAAATTCATCTTTATATTTAATTGTGAAAAATTTCAACTGCTTATAGAACCACGCTTATAGAACTATAATTAACTTAGAAAAACATTTTTCTAATTTATTTAGGGTTTGTATTTTTTTGACGAAAACTTGCTGTGATTTGATCGATTCTATTTCTATTTTCTTTCCAATGTTTGTCATATTTCCATTTTCAATTTCAGTAACTTTTTTTGAAAAAATATCTATTGAAATATCATCTTCTAAAAAAATATCTGAAGTTTTTTCTTTTATAAAAATTCTTTTTTTTTTAAGAATGCTCATAAATTTTGAAATGTGGACTTTCGAATTTAAATCTATATTATTACTAACAAAGAACTTAGCACAAACTTCTTCTCTGCTTCCTTTATTATAACTTGAAACAAGTACAGAAGATTCATTGACCTTTTGGACATATAGTTTATATCCTAAACCTAAAACTCCTTTTGTCAAAACATATTTATATTTTTTTTCAAATAAACTTAAGGGGTCATGTTTAATTAAACACAAAAAAATATCTATATATTTTTCAAAAACAAAATTATCAAAATTACAATCCTCGAATAATGTCATGCATTCTTCAAAGAAATAATCACTTGGAACATTTTTAGAAAAAGTAAAACCCATTTTTGCTTCTTAAAAAAACTTTTTTAAATTCAAATTTTTAAAGATAAGAAATAATATTTACAAAAAGACTACGGTCACGAAAATTTCATTTTTCTTTTATTTTTTTAATGTAACTAATGATTATAACATATATGTATGATATTTTCTACTACTCCATTGCAAATGCTCAAGTTTTCATCAAATTTTCATAAAATACGAATTAAAAAATATTCGAATATTTTTATAAAAAATAAAACATTTTATTTACGATTAATTTTTTATTGAAAACTCAATTTCATAGGGTATCGGATCTTCCTATCACAAGGATCCTCCTGCAATGGAGTAGTATAAAAAATTGAAATGTATACTTAAATTAACTAAAAAGTTTTGAAGTGCCTTTTATTTTTTTTTAAATAATACTAGTCCAGTTCATATAGTCGGAGTAATTGGGCCAGATCTTTTTCTTCACTTTTTTAACCATATAAATTTTTAATTAAAACCCTTATCCTTAAGTAATATTTTATATGTCTTTTAAACACTTCTACTTATATTTATATATAAATAAAATTTTTCTCAAAACCCAATTTTATAGGAATCCTAAAGGATTCTCCTGAACTGGACTAGTATTTAATTGTATCATTATATGAAAAATTTGGTCACAAAATAATTTTTAGAGTACAAACTTATATCTGGTTTAAAATAATTGTTCTCTTCAGGATTTTTGTGATCTTTTAATAAAAAAATATTTTATTAAAAGATCATACAATCTATCATAATATACACATATAAAAATTAAGAAAAAAAATGAAAATTTAACAATTGTAGAAAAACTTTTCAAAATTTAATATAAATAATATTAAATTGTTTTTTTTATATCTAAATAATATAACTCTGTCAATTAAATTTTCATTTTTTAAATATATATTATTATTTTCAAGTTACATACTTAAAACATAATAGTAAATTTTTTAAGTATTTTATCTTCTAATTAATATTTTAGTAAATTTCAACACACTTCATATATTTTTTAGATATAAGGAATAATAATATATAGTATTGTTAAATTTTGGAAACTTTTCCAAAAAGACTAAGGTCATTAAATTTTCATTTTTTCCTTATTTTTATATTTCTCTATAAATTTTTCAAAAATATCACTAAATATTTAAAATTATGAGTATAAAATATCGTAAAATGTATGATAATTTTTAAGACAATTAATAATAAAACTACTTTAAAATTTAAAATGTACTAGTCCAGTTCAGGAGAATCCTTTAGGATTCCTATAAAATTGGGTTTTCAAAAAATAAGGAACAGTCCCACCATATTGTTCCCGTGTGCACCAGGCCGCACATAAATAAGTATATGTAAATTTATGTTTAAATATTTTTAAGTAATATAAATACTCACTTGATAATATATATTTTACTTAAAATTTAATATTGTTTTAAAAGTGAAGAAAAAGATCTGGCCCAATTACTCCGACTATATGATAGGGAGAACCTAAAGGTTCTTTTGGACTAGTATATAAAAAATAAAATAAATTTGTTTAGTTTTTTTTAAATAATTTTTTAAGTGTATTTTTATATGAAGAATTTTGTTGTCGATTACTTATTCAAGAATCGATTTTTTTCTGAAATTTACCACTTAATTTTTCTCTTAATTTTTTTGAAATTTTTAAAAACTTTTTTTTTTAAACCAAAAGATAATTACATATAAAAAATCATTTTAGTTTATTCAAAGCTTTAATTCACCAAATAATTTTTCGAGTACACACGAACACAAGTGTTATATCTGGTTTGAACGAATTTTTAGGTTTTTGAACTACGATAATTTTGTGTCCTTTCAATAAAGATATTTTTAAAATTATAGAGAAATATAAAAGTAAGGAAAAAATGAAAATTTAATGAGCATAGACTTTTTGGAAAAGTTTCCAAAATTTAATATAAATATATATTATTATTTCCTTATCTTTACTATAATTTTAAAAAAATTTATAATAAATTATAAAATTCTTAAAAAAATACAAATACTTATAAATTATACTACTCCGTTTTATATCGTGTGAAAAACCTTCAGGTTAGGTTCCTTGGGACTAATTGGTGAGTCATTTTTTAATAACATATTTATAACATATAAAATGATTTAATAAGTACTACTCCAGTTTCGGAGCAATTGGGCCAGATCTTTTTCTTCACTTTTTTAACCATATAAATTTTTAATTAAAAAGCTTATCCTTAAGTAATATTTTATATGTCTTTTAAACAAGTCTACTTATATTTACATATAAATAAAATTTTTCTCAAAACCCAATTGCTCCGACTATTTGAACTGGACTAGTATTGATTTAATAGATAAATTTATATAATTTAAAAAATCACTTAAATATATATAATATTCTCAAGTAAGACACATAACTTGCACTTAAAATATACTGATAAATTTTTAAGATATTTATCTTCTAATTAATATTTTTTATAATTTCTTAAATTTTTTATAATTTCTAAAAAAAAATAATTTCAACACACTTCATAGATTAATTAGATATGTGGAAATTTAATATAAATATATATTAAATTTTGGAAATTTTTCCAAAAAGTCTACGGTCATTAAATCTTCATTTTGTTCTTAATTTTTCATATTTTGTATAAAAATTATAAAAATCATAATAAAAATTTATAACTATGACATATTTATTTTTAACATAATAATTGTGAAGAATTTTTACTTCTCCGTCCCAAATGTAGGCTCAAAAAAGAACAATTTTTTAAAAAGGCATATAAATATATATATAACTTTTTTGACAGATTGGATAATATGTCAATCTGTGACGGAGTAGTACTAAATAAATATATAATAAAATTAAGCTTACAACTGAATTAGTTTTTAAAATAAACTTATTATATATTTTTAATTCCATCCACATTTTTTTGTTTAAATTTGTGTATACATTAAAAAAAAATAATTCAATAAAATTTAATATATTTATATTAAATTTTCCAAAAGTTTCCAAAAAAATCTATGGTCATTTTTCTTTAATTTTTTTTAATGACATAGAATTATATTTAAATAAAAATATGGTTTATTACATTCTATAATTAATTTTTAGAATTATTGAAAAATTTAAAAGTCTGTATTTATACACTTATAACTTACACTTAAAAGATACTAATAAATTTTAAGATATTTATTTTTAAATTAATATTTTAGTACTAGTCCAGTTCAAATAATATGTCAGGTTTTGAGAAAAATTTTATTTATATGTAAATATAAGTAGACTTGTTTAAAAGACATATAAAATATTACTTAAGGATAAGCTTTTTAATTAAAAAATTATATGGTTAAAAAAGTGAAGAAAAAGATCTAACACAATTTATCTGAACTGGACTAGTAATTTTTATAATTTCTAAAATTTTTTCTAATTTCTTAAAAATAATAATTTCAACACACTTCATATATTAATTAGATATTTTGAAATTTAATATATATTTCTGTTAAATTTTGGACATTTTTCCAAAAAGTCTACGTTCATTAAATCTTTATTTTTTTCTTATTTTTTATATTTCTCCATAATTTTTTTTAAATACACTAAGTATTTAAAAAATTAGTGTAAATTATATAATATTGTATTTCATTTTTTTAAAATTTATTCTTTAGATTATTTGAAAGAAAATCAAATAGGAACTTGTGATTTTAGCAGACTACATAAACTGAAGAACTTAAAAGTTATTTAGCAAAAAGAGTGTAATAGTCCAGTTCAAATAATATTTTGTTAAACTAGCCAGATATTTTTCTTTAGTTCTTGAACCATATATTTTTCTAATTGAAATATATATATATAATTTTTTTTTTGAATACTCAATTTATCTGTACCAGACTATTACGCTCTTTAAATCTTCATTAATATAAATTAAGTATATTCTACTCATATAAATATTATGAAAATTATAACTTACACTTAAAAAATACTAATAAATTTTAAGATATTTTTCTTCTAATTAATATTTCAGTAATTTTTATAATTTCTAAAATTTTTTGTAATTTCTTAAAAAAAAATAATTTCAACACACTTCGTATATATTTTAAATATAAAGAATAATAATATATAAATATATTAAATTTTGGAAACTTTTCCAAAAAGTCTAAGGTCATTAAATCTTTATTTTTTCCTTAATTTTTTAAATTTCTTTATATTTTTTAAAATTTTACACTAAAAATTTATAATTATCAGTGTAAAATATAGTAAAATGTATTACTGATTCAGTTTATACCCTGTAAGAACCTGAAGGTTCCTTAGTACTAATTAATCCAAATTTTTTTCATTACTTGTTTTACTATATAAAAACTGTAAATTAAAAAATATATTCATTAAAATAAGTCTTTTTTGAAAAGTTGAGCCAGTATATTTTTTAAAACAATTAATAAGAAAATACTTCAAAACTTGAAATGTACTAGTCCAAAAGAACCTTTAGGTTCTCCCTATCATATAGTCGGAGTAATTTGGCCAGATTTTTTTCTTCACTTTTGAAACCATATAAATTTTAAGTGAGTATTTATATAACTTAAAAATAAATTTACATATACTTCTCCGTCCTAAATAAAAAAAAAACATTTTTTTTAAAATCCATATAAAAATAAATATAAATTTTTTAAATTGGATAAATTAATCTGGGACGGAGTAGTACCGGTTTTTGAAAACCCAGAATCCTAAAGGATTCTCCTGAACTGGACTAGTACACTTAAATTAACTTAAAAAGTTTTGAAGTACTTTCTTTTTTTTTATAAATTTTTAAACAATTTTTTTAAGTGTATTTTTATATGACAAAATTTGTTGCCGACTTATTCAAGAACCGATTTTTTTCTTAAATTTATCACTTAATTTTTCTCTTAAATTTTTTGACATTTTTAAAAAGTTTTTTTAAAAATGTCAAAAACAATCACATATAAAAAGACTTTTTAGGTTTATTCATCTATTGCAATCACTACAAAATTATTACTTCTCCGTCCCAAATGTAGGCTCAAAAAAAACAATTTTTTAAAAAGGCATATAAATATACATATAACTTTTTTGACAGATTGGATAGTTAAACAAAATATTATCTGGGACGGAGTAGTATTTTTTTTTGAAAACCTGACATAATTATAGGTCTTCGGGTTTTCCTATCCTAAAGGATTCTCCTGAACTTGAGTAGTAGTAAATAATAGTTTAAAAATTTGAATTTATTTTTTCTTCTGCTTAATAAAAAATGGAAGAAATGGATAAAAATATTTATTATATTGTAAGTAATAATCAAAATTCTCATTTTTCTGGAATTTTTACATCTTATAAAAAGGCTTTAAAATTTTGCAAATGTGCATCTTATAATTTTGCAGTAGATAATGAAGATGAAAATTCTTCTAAAGAGGAATTATTTGATTTTTATATGGAAGAAAAATGTATCATCAAACGTGTTAGATTAAATAGTATTGATATTACTAAACCAGTTTATATTATGCAAGATGGTAATTATTTTATTAGACCAGAAATTAAAAATGAATTTGATCCTAATAAATATCTTACTAATAATTTTGAAAAAATTAAAGTTTTTTCTAAAAAAAATAATCAAGAATATGATAAATCATTTTACATTGTTAAAATAAATCCTAAGTGTTAATTGAACATTATACATATCCAAAAAATTAGTTTATATAACCCAGTTTTTTACCACAAGATTTATAGAAATCCAAATGCATTCTTCTGAACTTGAGAAGCTAAAGGTTATATATTTTAAAAATTTACCTCTTAGAAAATATAAACTTTTTTATTGGACATAATAAGTTAAATATTTTGCACTTCTCGATTTCTTATATTTTATTTAAAATTTTCATTAAATCTTTAATTAGTTCAGTCCTAAAGTATAAAAAATGCAGAATTTGAAGTTTCCTTTAGAGTAGTGAAAATTTTCAAAGAAGATACATAACTTATACTTAAAATTTATAATAAATTTTTAAAATAAATAAAATTATAAATTTCAAGAAAAAATAATTTCAACACACTTCATATATTTTTTAGAAATAAGGAATAATAATATATATTTATATTAAATTTTGGAAAAATTTCCAAAAAGACTACGCTCATCAAATCTTCATTTTTCTTTATTTTTTATATTTCTTTATAAATTTTTAAAAAATTACACTAAATATTTTTCATTATGAGAGTATATTGTATTGAATTGTATGACATTTTTTTAAAATTTATTCCTAAGATTATCCGGATGAAAATTTATTTTATAACTCAAAAAAAATTAATCAGTTTAACTTGTACTACTCCGTTTCAAATAAATTGGTAATTTAAAAAATAAATATTTATATTCATATATAAGTTAATTTATTTAATCCTTATTTATAAGTTAATATATAAAATTAGTTAATTAAAATATTTTTATATGAATAATTGAGTGAAGTTAAAATGAATTACTGATTGATCTGAAACGGAGTAGTATTATTTACATATTTTACACTTTATGTGTTTAAATTTGTAACAAAGCTTTAATAGTCAGTTTAGGATAATCAAAATGATTCATATAAATAGGTTTAGTATATCAATTATAAGACTTTATTTTAACTAAAGATAAATATTTTTTGAAGTTATAAAAACTGGAAAGGTAGGTAGAATTAAAAAAAAATATTTGATTATAGACAAATATATTTCGTTAAACATTAGAAGACTTTATAAAGATCTATAAGTGCTCATACATTTTATAAAAAATTATAGAGCATCTTTAAAAAAATTTATAAGATTTTATAAAAATATATATTTGATTAAAAAAATTTATGTAAAATATATTTACTGTTTAATTAATATTTTATTGAAAATTTAAGCAATCTCAACCCAATATTCAGATAATTTAGTCTCATTATATAAACTGTGTAAAATTTTCATCTTTGTATTTTAATATTTTTTCAAATGAATAAAATTTTTTGTACTACTCCGTCCCAGATTAATTTATCTGACACATTAAAAAATTTATATATATTTTTATATGACTTTTAAAAAAAATGTTCTTTTTTATCTGGGACGGAGAAGTAATTTAAAAAAAAAATAATTTCAACACATTTCATATATTTTTTAAATATAAGGAATAATTTAATATGTTTATATTAAATTTTGGAAACTTTTCCAAAAAGTCTACGCTCATTAAATTTTTATTTTTGCTTAATTTTTCATATTTCTCTATATTTTTTAAAAAATTACACTCAATACTTATCATTATGAGTGTATATTATATTAAATTGTATGACATTTTTAAATAATTTATTTGTTACTACTCCGTCCCAGATTAATTTATCCAACTTAAAAAAATTATATTTATTTTTATATGAGTTTTAAAAAAAATGTTCTTTTTTATCTGGGACGGAGAAGTACATTATTTGAACATAAATTACTTACTGGTCCAAATGAACCTAAAGGTTCTCCAGTTCAGGAGGCTCTGTGTGAATAGGAGAACCCGAAAAGGAAGATTCGAAATTCTATGAAATTGAGTTTTCAAAAAATAAATTTTTATATTTAATTATAAGTGTAAGTAAATAAACTAAAAATATTTTTAAACTTAAAGAAATATATTTGGTTATGAAAATTTAGAAGAGTCTATAAAAAATCTAGAGAAATATATTTATTTATAAAAATTTAAAAGAGTTTATAAAAATTCTAAAGAAATATATTTGGTTATAAAAATTTAGAAGAGTCTATAAAAAATCTAGAGAAATATATTTGTATAAAAATTTAAAAGAGTCTATAAAAATCTAGAGAAATATATTTGTTTATAAAAATTTAAAAGAGTCTATAAAAATTCTAAAGAAATATATTTGGTTATAAAAATTTAGAAGAGTCTATAAAAATTTAGAAGAAATATATTTGGTTATAAAAATTTAAAAGAGTCTATAAAAATTCTAAAGAAATATGTTTGGTTATAAAAATTTAGAAGAGTCTATAAAAAATCTAGAGAAATATGTTTGGTTATAAAAATTTAGAAGAGTCTATAAAAATTTAGAAGAAATATATTTGTTTATAAAAATTTAAAAGAGTCTATAAAAATCTACAGAAATATATTTGTTTATAAAAATTTAGAAGAGTCTATAAAAATTATAGAGAAATATATTTGTTTATAAAAATTTAAAAGAGTTTATAAAAATTTAAAAGAGTTTATAAAAATTTAAAAGAGTTTATAAAAATTTAAAAGAGTTTATAAAAATTTAAAAGAGTTTATAAAAATTTAAAAGAGTTTATAAAAATTTAAAAGAGTTTATAAAAATTTAAAAGAGTTTATAAAAATTTAAAAGAGTCTATAAAAATT